>PPCM01000298.1_pt1 | contig 58126 bp, 51 predicted proteins | sample 1555541 | NCBI WGS metagenome assembly PPCM01 (sample SAMN05284479, study PRJNA326546) | Marine sediment metagenome, whole genome shotgun sequencing project. | isolation source: marine sediment | place: Germany: Wadden Sea | collected 2012-09-05 | reverse complement strand
CGCCCTCTAATCACTGTTGCAAGACCGACACCAAGCGCTGTAACCAGAGGCACTGTAATGGTTGAGGTTGTTACACCACCAGCATCATAAGCAATACCAATGATCTCTTTTGGTGCGAAAAGAGTGATGACCATTACTAATATATAGCCGCCAATAATCATAAAATGAATCGGCCAGCCAAGAAGAATACGTAAGACACCAAGCAGGATTGCGAAGCCGACTGAAAATGCTACAGAGAGTCGTAAACCAGTTGCATAGGATGATACAATTTTTGGATCATTTTCAAGTAGGCCACCACGTACTGCGATATCGGCAGCTTTTTTGGCTACAGCTATAAGAGCTGGTTCTGCAACTGTGGTGGCAAATCCTAGTAAAAAAGCAAAGAGCAATAACCATACGAGGCTACCTTTTTGCGATAAGGCCTGGGCCATGTTTTCGCCAATAGGGAAAAGGGCGATTTCAAGGCCTTCAACAAAGAGTGCTAAACCGAAAACGACAAGGACAAGACCAGCTAATATTTCCCCTATTTGTGGTAGAGGCTGGCGAATTACAATGGCTTGAAAAAAAACAATGACAACGATTATGGGTGCAAGGTCAGTTGTGGCAGTCCAGAGTTTCAGACCAATCTGTTTGAAAAGTTTTTGAATCATAGAAATTAGAATGCACCATTAAAATCTTACAGATTTTTATTGTTTATAAATCTGTTGAAAGATTCTTCTCCTAGATTGCTTGGGTAGGTAATAGGAGAATGTTATTAACAATATTTAAAAAAGGATCACATAAAACTTTGAAAAAGTACAGAAAAATTTATTTTAAGTAAAAAATGGCAGGTGCAAAAATTGATTAATCAGATGAGTAAAGAGTTGAATATAATCTGGGCGTTTGTTAAGTATATTGACTGAACATTGTTGCATCGTTCAGTAATTGTTTAAATTGCGTGAATAATGTTCGTGATATTTCAGAAAAGTATTTAATTACAACTTTGGCGTATGTCAATAGTAGTGGTGTCAAGTTGAAAGTGCTTGCAAGAGAGCTGTTTAATGAAGTTTTGGGTAGTTCTTTTGTTATATCTGCAAAACGAAGCAAAAATAGTCCTAAATTATTGGACTGTGATGAAAAAAATGTAAAAAATTGTAATTAGCAGGATTATTTTTTATTACCTTACGACACAATGTGTTAAAACAGTTTGAGCAAAATGTTCAGAACGAACAAGAGTTAAGTTGTAATGTAATGTAAGGTTACAGGTTGGATTGAGTCGGACGTACTATCAGTGCTTAAACGCCCTACGAAAATCAGGGTGTTTTTTTGTTTGCAGTGATATCGCCGGTAAACAAACGTTTAATAGCAACGAGATAACGAGATGAAGATTAATGCCGATGTAGTTTCAGTTGAATCTATTCAAAAGATCAACGAACTGAGTGGCGAGCAGGTGAAGGTGTGCATGCAGTGTGCGACTTGCAGTGGTATGTGTCCTCAGACCCATGAGATGGATTACAGCCCCCGTAAAGTAATGCATATTGCTCAGCTTGGGCTTTCCGAGAAGCTGCTTAGTTGCAACACTTACTGGAAATGTGCCTCCTGCCATGCCTGTACTGTTCAATGCCCGCGTGGGATTGACATTGCCAAGGTTATGGAAGCACTACGCCAGATGTATTTAAGAAAGAGTGGTAATCACATTGAGCCTTCTCAGATGGCTGCAGATGATATTAAGGCGATGCCGCAGATTGCTCTGGTTGCAGGTTTCAGGAAACTGACCAGCTAACTATTATGACTGGGTCAAAATGGCTCAGCCTCAACGAGCGGTGAAAGTCTGAACTTTGGTTGTACTTCAAATTTTTAAGGCTTTCATAGAAAATCATATACAAAGGAAGACAATGAAGATCAGTTATTATCCAGGCTGTACTTTAAAGAGTAAGGCCAAAAATCTTGACCAAGCAGCAATTGCTTCACTTGAGGCTCTTGGTGTCGAGGTGCAGGAAATTGAGCGATGGAACTGCTGTGGGGCGGTAGCTTCACTGACAGCAGATGATCTCATCCACATTGTTGGGCCGGTTCGTAATCTTGTGCGGGCTAAAGAGCAGGGCGCAGACAAATTGGTGACCCTCTGTTCCATGTGCTACAACACTCTGGCTCGTGCCAATGAGATCATGAAAAATGACGAGGCAAAGCGTGACACCATCAACCTTTTCATGGACGAAGAAATTGATTACTTCGGCGAGGTAGAGGTTGTGCATTATCTGACGTTTCTTGAGCAAGAAATCGGTTGGGATACAATTCGTGAAAAGGTGCAGAAGCCTCTGGGCGACCTTTCTGTTGGCACCTATTATGGCTGTACCCTACATCGTCCGGACGAGGTTGGTATCGAACCAAAGGGCAGTTATGAGTTGATGACTGGTCTCTTTGAGGCACTCGGTGCAACAGTGGTACCATTTAATTCAGCAGACAGCTGTTGTGGTTCTTACCAGTTAATTGAGTCAATTGGTGGTGCTACTACAGCGGCTGCAGATGTACTCAATAATGCAGCTGGTGCTGGAGTTGAGATGCTTGCAACCAGTTGTCCACTCTGTGAATATAATCTTGGACATCAGCAGGAAACTCTTAAGGAAGCTGGTAAAGTGGATGGGAACCTTCCTGTGATCTACTTCACCCAGCTTTTGGCTATGGCGCTAGGTTTACCTGAGACAGTTTGTCATTTCGAGTTAAACGATGCGGCTGCCTACACATTTATTCAGGAAAAGAAAATAGCAGTTTAAGCTACTTTTAAAATATTGGAGAAAATCTTATGTGTGACTCAAAGAATACAATTAAGGTAGCTACCGGTGATCGTGCGATTCTGCCGGAGGGTGCCAAAACTATCCCTGTTTATGTGATGGGAAAGAAGTATGATGTACCTGAAACTCTTACAATTATGAAGGCAATGGAATTTGCTGGATTTAAATTCCTTCGTGGTTCTGGTTGTCGTGGTGGTATTTGTGGTGCTTGCCCAACTGTTTACAGAATTGCTGGAGATTACAAGTTGCATTATGGTCTTGCTTGTCAGACCGTTGTAGAAGCAGATATGTACCTTGCTCAGATCCCTTTCTTCCCAGCTAACCGTGCCAAATTCAACATTGAAGAGATGAACGAGAATCCTGAGCTGATTCATGCTCTTTACCCTGAGTTATTCCGCTGTGTGGCGTGTAACCAGTGTACCAAGGCGTGTCCAATGGATGTGGATGTTCTCGGTTATGTTTCGGCACTTAAGCAGGGTAATATAGAAGCTGCTGCAAAAATTTCTTACGACTGTATTCAGTGTGGTATGTGTGCAAGTCGTTGTATGGGTGAGATTCCTCAGTATCAGGCGGCACAGCTTGCTCGTCGTATTTATGCTCGTTATATCCAGCCACAGGCTGAGCATCTGCAAAATCGTGTTGATGAGATTACTTCCGGTAAGTATGACGGAATGCTTGATGACCTTGGTGAGATGAGTGCTGAAGAGCTTAAGCAGATCTATGTTGAGCAGCGTGAACGTGAGCCAGATCTTGCTGAGCCAGGAAGCTGGAAGCCAGAAGATACAAGTAAATTATAAACCCCGGAACGTAATAGTTATCGGAATTGATATTTCACAACAGGTTTTTTGAGAAATAAATTCCCGGACATTAACCGGGGGAGGATATAGCAATGGGATACACACCCGAATTACAAGAACTGATTAAAAAAGTTGAAGCGAGTCGCCCTGAGCGTGTGGCTATGGCAAAGCGTGGCGAGCATTTTCCTGCGCTGACAATGGATGAGCGTGCAGAAGTACTTGGTAAGCACCATCCTGATTACCAAGAAGATGGTAAGCGTACTGTAGCTGTTGGACCAAATAAAGGCGATACTTACCAGGAGACAGTTGCAGCATTGCTTGAGTCTCGCTCTGTTGTTCGTCCTGAGAAAGTTGATCTATCTAAAGTCGATTATGAGACTGATGTCTTGGTAATCGGTGGTGGTGGTGCTGGAACAGCTGCAGCAATTATGGCAGCAGAAGAAGGTTGTGACGTTATTATAGCAACCAAACTTCGTCATGGTGACTCTAATACCATTATGGCAGAAGGTGGTATTCAGGCTGCCACCCATGAGTGTGATTCACCTTACTACCATTATATGGATACTATTGGTGGTGGTCACTTCGCAAACCAGCGTGACCTCGTAGCGGCTCTTGCAAAGGATGCTCCACTCTCCGTTGCATGGCTTGAGAAGCTGGGCATGATGTTCAATAAGTACGAAGATGGTCGTACCGTTGTTCGTCACTGTGGTGGTTCTTCTCGTAAGCGTATGCAGTCTTCCAGTGATATGACTGGTGCTGAGATCATGCGTGTTGTTCGTGATGAGGCTCGTAACAAGTCTGATCAGATTACTGTGCTTGAATTTAGTCCTGCGGTAGAACTTCTTCTTGATGAAGAAGGTAAGTGTGCCGGTGCTATAATGATGAATATGGAGACTAAAGAGTTCTCCATCGTTAAGGCTAAGGCGGTTGTAATTGGTACTGGTGGTTTTGGTCGTCTGCACGTAAAAGGTTTTGCAACTACCAACCACTATGGCGCAACCATGGATGGTGTTGTAATGGCATATCGTGCTGGTGTTGCTAATAAATCACTTCATTCCACTCAGTATCACCCAACTGGTGTTGCGTACCCTGAGCAGAATGTTGGCCTGCTGATCACTGAAAAGGTTCGTGGCCTTGGTGCTCACGTATTAAACGCAGATGGTGAGCAGTTCTGCTTCCCGCTTGAGCCTCGTGACGTTGAGAGTGCAGAACTAATTCAGGAAGCAATGGAACATGGTAAAGGTATTATAACCCCAACTGGTCGTGTTGGTCTCTGGCTTGATTCTCCAATGATTGAAGAATTGCATGGACCTGGTACTGTTAAGAAAGAGCTCCCTGCGAAGTTCATCCAATTTGAGCGTCATGGCATTGATATCTCTAAAGAGCCAATGCTGGTATACCCAACGCTTCATTATCAGAATGGTGGTATCTGTGTAAACGGTGATACTGAGACAACCGTTCCTGGTCTGTTTGCAGCAGGTGAGGCAATTGGTGGTGTTCACGGTGAAAATCGCCTGATGGGTAACTCCCTTCAGGATGTAATTACCTTTGGGCGTCGCTCAGGTATCAGCGCTGGTAAGTATGTAAACGCAGGTGTTGAGTTAAAAGGTTTAAGCCTTGATCACGTTGTTAAGTTTGAGAAAGAGCTTGAAGAGGCCGGAATTACAGAGCCAGTTGTTGCACCAATTGTTCTGCCTGACTACTCAACTGATGAAGTTGCAGAACGCAGATGGCCAGAAGCTCTGACTGATGGTCTTCCTGGTCTGTAATTGAGGTTGAGAGGGAAAATAAACAGAGGCTTTTTCTAACAAGAGCCTCTGTTTGAAAATATGAATAAAACAGTCGAATCAAAAAGCATTCTGACAAACGCAACGCCATTGCTGAGTAATGTTACTGGCGTTGGGCAGGTGATTTTAGAGATATCTAAACGGTTGGAGCGTATGCCAGCATTGAGGCTTAGTCTCTATACACCAGTAAAAACATATTCTACAGCAAGTGATATAATCAGTCAGAATCAAGGCATAACTCTTAAATCCTTAAAAAGGATAAAGAGTTGTTTTCGATATATTCCCTTTAAAAGTACAATTCGTAAACTTTACTTTTCTTATCCAAAAGAGCAGAATACGTATGATATTTACTGGGAACCTAATTTTATTCCTCTGCCTACAATAAGTGCAAAAAATATAATAACTACAGTTCATGATATGTCTTGTCATGAGCATCCCGAGTGGCATCCAGAAGAACGTGTGTCTTTTTTTAACAAATATTTCTTTGATAACATTACGAGGTCAAATCTTGTTGTAACTGTTTCTAAAAACAGTAGAGATTGTTTGCTCAATTCAAAAGCAACAATAAACGAAAACCAAGTTCGAGTGATCCCCTGTGGTGTAGATCATCATCAATTTAAAAAATATCCAATAGAAGAAGTAGAGCGATTTAAAGATAAATATCGTTTGCCAAGCGATTTTATACTGTTTGTGGGCACTATTGAACCGAGAAAAAATCTAGAAAACCTTTTAAATGCATATGCTATCCTACCTAAAGAACTGCAAGATAGGTATCCTCTGATTTTAATTGGTGATAGAGGGTGGAAAAACAAAAGTATACGTGAACTGATAGTAAAAATAGGAAATAACGTTCGTTTAATGGGATATTTGAAAAATCGAGATGAACTAGCCCTAATGTATAATGCCGCCACAGTATTTGTATATCCCTCTATTTATGAAGGGTTTGGTATTCCGCCTTTGGAGGCAATGTCATGTGGAACACCAGTTTGTTTAAGTGATATCCCAGTATTTCGAGAAATTTATGGAAATAATGTTGCTCAATATTTCGACCCGTTAAATTATGAGTCGATATGTGGTTCCTTAACAACTCTACTATCAAATGTGAAGCGCAGAGATGACCTAATCATGAAAGGGATGATTCTTTGTAAAGAGTATAGTTGGGATAGAGCAGCAGATAAGTATATACAGCTCTTTGATGAGATATCGTAACAAAAGATAAATATGAATACTGTGAAATAGCATGAAGAGATATGTATGAAGAAAAGATCTAAAAGAGTTTCATTTTGTTTTGATGCGATTGATTTTTTTTGGGAAAAAGTGCCAGAAAAAAAATACCAAAACTTTATAAAAATGAAAGATATTGAAGCTCAGGCAGATAACTTTGTGGTCGATGGTTTTCCATATATGTTGCAACTAGAACCAACAAATCGCTGTAATTTAAAATGTCCTTTATGTCCAGCAGGCACAAATCAATTAGGCCGACCACGACGTGATATGCCTTTAAGTGAGTTTAAAGGATTAATAGATGATATGGAGGATTATCTATTATTTATTATACTTTGGGAATGGGGGGAGCCTTTTATGCATCCAGAGTTACCAGAGATGATAAGGTATGCAGCAGATAGAGGCATAAAAACCCTTACCAGTACCAATGCCCATTTTCTTCATGATGAATCATATCTGAGAAGAATTTTATCTTCAGGCCTAGATACTCTTATAATAGCAATTGATTCCCTGGAGCAGGAAAGATATGCCGTATATCGACAGAGTGGAGCATTAGAAAAAGCTATTGATGGTCTTAAAACAGTTCTTGAAATTAAACGCGACTTAAAGTCGAAAACTAGAATTAACTTACGTATGGTAATCATGAAGCAAAATGAACATGAATTACCAGCTTTGAGAAAATTTGCAAAGGAGATGGGTGTTGACCTCTTTACAGTGAAATCACTGAATCCAAGTTGTGGGCTTGACGCGAAAGACGATGAACTAGTACCAGTTAACCCACACTATCGGAGGTATAACTATACTCCGAACAATAATGAGCGCGTTAAGCTTAATGTACACTGTAGGAAAATGACTTTCATGTGCAGTATATCGGCTAATGGTGAAGTAGTTCCGTGTGGATACGATTTTACATCTGAACTTAAAATTGGAAATATCGAGGATCAGGCGTTATCAGAAATTTGGAATTCAAAAGAGGCCCAAGCATTACGAAAAAAATTATATTACGAAAAGGATAGAATTCCGAAGTGTGCTGAATGCAGTATTAATTATGAGTTGTCATCAGGTGGCTGGTTTCCAGAAAAAATTGTTTTTAATGAAAGAAAGCTTCCATATAAAGAAAAACTAAATAGATTTTATATGAGGTGTCGTCGCAATAAACGTTTATATAATAGTGTTTCGCGATTTTTCTATCTGAAAAAGGCAATTCAAAGTGTTGCAAAATTAACTAATATTATACATTAAAATCGTCGAAAATGAAAAAAATTCTTTTAATTCATTCTTGTTCAATTGAAGAGTTAGGCGGAGCTGAACTTAGTTTAAAGCAACATCTTCATGCAAAACCAAACAATATTGATGTAGATATTATTCTCCCAGATACCACTGTTGACAATCTTTCAGATTATCACACTGTAATTGTAGCAAATATTAGACCAGATGGTGGTAAAGGGGAGTTAGAGGAAATAAAGTTTGCAAGAAAGTGGATTAAGAATCTCAAGTATTATAGAGGGCACCTGGTTAAGCTTGAACATGATATCCATCCCTGCACACATAGAGATGCCCAATGTATTGAAATTTCACAAATCCCTTGGCGACCATGCAGTTGCAAATCTAAGGTAAGAGAAACTTTCAAGAAGTTATATAGGCTCTGTGATACACATATATTTCTATCTCCTTTGCATCAAAAGGTAATTAACCATATCATCCCCGTTCCTGCTGGCAATCAAGTTGTTATTGCCAGTCCAATTGATTTTAATGAATTTAAGTCTGTTATTCCCTATGAAAAAAGAAAAAATGCAGCACTCATTACTGGTGATGCTATAAGAGTTTCTAGAGATGCAACAGAGCTCGCTGAACAAGCAGGCTTTGTACCTGAGTTTTTGGATTATCTTTCAGTACCACATTCTCAAATGGCCAATATATTGAATCAATATAAAGCTGTTATAGTCTCTCCAGTCATGTTTCATGCATTTGGTCGAATAGCTGTTGAAGCATTGGCTTGTGGATGTAGGTTGATCACTAATGACAGGGTAGGTGCAGTGTCTTGGAGTGATCCAATAGAAGCATCCAAAGAATCTTCAAAAAAATTTTGGAATGTTGTTGTTTCAACTGATTATAAAAAGGGAATTAATTTAAAGCGAAAACGTTTTTTTCATTTTAAATTTGAGTAACTGGTTACCATTGTGTGAGTCTTTGGAAATAAAATCTACAGGTTGTTGTGTTTTTAGTTTAAAAGATAAAGTTGTATAATTCCGGTTTTTGTGAGTAGATAGATATGGTGCAGTAAGATGTATAAACAGAAAGAATAGTTATCTAAATAAATCAAGAAGTAATACTTTGAATGTACTGCACTTTTATAAAACCTCTTACCCAGAGAGTATGGGTGGTGTTGAGCAAGCGATTCGTCAACTGACAAAGGCCTGTGAAGGTTATGGAGTGAAAAGCACAATTCTTTCTTTGTCAAAAAAACATCGTCAATATCAAGTGATTATTGTCGATGGACAAACTGTTCATAAATTTCCAGTGAGTTTCGAAGTCGCTTCTACCCCTTTTTCTTACAAAATAATTTCATTATTTAAACAGCTCACTGACCAGGCTGACCTTCTACACTATCATTTCCCATATCCCTTTACAGATTTTCTGCACTTGATGACGAGACCCAAAGCACCAGCTCTTGTTACTTATCATTCGGACATTGTGCGACAAAAAAAGCTTGGTATGTTGTATGAGCCAATCGGGAGGTGCTTTTTAGAAAGTGTTGATGCTGTTGTCGCTACATCACCAAATTACTTAAAAACAAGCAAAACATTATTAAATCTTAAGGATAAAGTAGAAGTTATTCCAATCGGTCTGGATGAGAATGATTATTTGATTGAAGAAGCAAGTATGACTGCTCTGTGGAAAGCTAAAGTAGGGGAAGGGTTTTTCCTATTTCTCGGAGTGCTAAGGTATTACAAAGGGTTGTATACGTTGTTAGAGGCTGCTCAGTATTCTAAATTTCAAGTTGTTATTGTTGGAGCAGGTCCTGAGAGGGAGAATTTGGAGAAATATGCAAAAAAGCTAAATGTGACCAATGTAACATTTTTAGGTTTTGTAACCGAGGCTGACAAAAGTGCCTTGTTAACATTATGTAAAGCAGTGGTCTTCCCATCGCATTTACGTTCAGAAGCCTTTGGGGTTTCGTTAGTTGAAGGGGCTATGTTTGGCAAGCCTTTGATCTCTTGTGAGATAGGTACTGGTACCTCATATGTTAACTTGGATGGTAAGACAGGCGTGGTTATTCCGCCTAAAGATCACATTGCATTAAGAAAAGCTATGCAAACACTTTCGACCGATAAGGAAATGTGTGAAAAATTAGGATTAAATGCTCGAAGTAGATACTTGGGAAAGTTTACAGCACAAGTAATGGCAGAAGAGTATTTGAAATTATACAAGCAACTAACAAGTTAGTTTTGTGAAAAGTGGTAAGAGCAGTTTTTATGTCACGGATTTTCTTAAGGGGTACTAATGCTGAAAACTATTGAAATTGGCAGAAAATTATTTAGTAACAAAAGACGTTTGAGTAAAATCAGCACTTTACCTATAAATCAGGAAGGAATTATTTACCATTGTTCTCTCACCTCAGAAAAGAAAAAAAATTTGCTCAAACAAACAATCAGCGATCATTTACTTCCCTTTTATGAAATAAGTCGTCCTCATATTTTGCATGTTGGGGTCACTACACGTTGCAATTTAAGATGTCCAGCCTGCCCAACTGGCACGAAGACACTGGGGAGGAAGAATGAAGATTTGAGTCTTGAGGTTTTTTGTAAAACAGTAGATGAGCTTCAGGATTCCCTATTGTTTATGCTTTTTTGGGATTGGGGGGAGCCATTATTACACCCCGACCTTCACAAGATGCTTCAGTATGCTAATCAGTATTGTATTAAAACTGTTATTAGTACTAATGGCAATGTCAGCTATTCTGACCAACAACTTTTACAGTTATTGTCAGCTAAACCATCAACAATTATTGTTTGTGTTGATGGAGCTGATCAAGCAACTTATGAAAGTTATCGAGCTGGTGGGAATCTTCAAAAAGTATTAGAATTTATGAGAAAAATTAAACAATTGAAACAGAATCTTAACCAGCTTGAACCTGTCATTGAGTTTCGCTCATTGGCTACAGTTGGGACTGAAAATCAAATGCCTGACTTAGTGAGTTTAGCTCAAGAAAATGGTGCTGATTTATTTTCAGTAAAAACATTGCGGCCATATAATTATCGTGGAGAAAATGTAGACGAATTCTTAGTCCCCAAGAAAGAGACTTTATCTCGATATAGGTATAGAGGTAAAAATAAAAGAAGTAGCAACAGGAAAGAGTTTGTATCAAAGGGGAGGCTTACGTGTGCGAAACCACTATATGCCCCAACTTTAAATGCTGATGGTAATTTAACATTTTGTAGTTATGCAATACACCAGAATGAAATTTTTGGAAATTTATCACATTCAACTTTTTCCAAAATATGGAAAAGTTCTCAAGTAAGAAACAATAAAAAACAGTTTTTGCGAAATGAAGGGAGTCTAGCGTGTAAAACATGTTATTTCAGGTCGGCTCCAGCACCAACAATCATACACCAAGTACCATTAGATTTTTTACCGGATTATATTGAGATTGAAAAACCGTGTAGTATTAAGAGTTTTTTAGTGAAATTCAACTGACTTGTTTATAATGAAGAAATGGGCTGTGGTTACGACCTTCCCTATTCATATAAAGGTAGTCTATTTTACCTAAAAAACTAAATAGGGATTAGTTCCTTCTCTGCATCTATGTGTAAGAGGAGCTTCATGTTGCCATTATATCAAGGGTAAGCGTTTTAAAAGAATTTCTGGCATTGTAATCATATGTTCAGGTAATCTCTTTTTTATCAAATCCAGTGCCATTGTTTCTATTTCTCGTTTAGAGAGCTCTCTGCAGGTTGTCGTGGTTTGAGTTAAGGAATTGTCAAAAAAGACAATTCCGAAAGTATGTTTAAGGTAGCGTTTGTCTCTTTTTGTGAATCTATTTATAATATATTTTTGATATTTTGACAGAGATGGTTTATTGCCTTTGATTGAATGTAAATCATTCTCAAATAATTTTCTAAATGGAACTCCGGTGTTAGGTGTCGACCCTCCGAGTAGCTGGATGACTTTGTCACCAACAAGCAATCCGTTACTTGACAAGCTGGGGTTGCTTATCAAGTTTTTTTTAAAAGTGTCTATTGGAATCATTTTTAAAGGTTCAATTGAAAAAAAGTCTTTTACAACATCACCCTGTGGAAATTTTTTTTTATCAAAAATTCGAACATTAATTTGATTCTCTCCAAAAACTCTAATGAGTTTTTCGATAATTAGCTCGTATTGAAGATATGGTGGTTTAGGTTTCCACGCGCGTCGTCCTGTTTTGACTCTTTGGCTCATCGCACTAAGAGCGTATGAGATAGGAGATCTAGCATATAATATAATAAAGATATTGTCGGCGATACTGATTAAAAAATTCTTGAGTTTTTTTAACTCGTCACTGTTTAAATGAACCAATCCTTCATGTGATAACACAAGTATCTCTGGTTCAACTTCTGAAACTTTGGCAAGAAGACGTTTGACATTTCTTTCAGCTTCGTCAAAAAAAATTGCACCTTTAGAACCAAATAGTTCAAGAGCTCGTTTTTTTGAGTTGCAAAACGCAGAGGTCAGCCATCGATCATTCGGCCGGAGGTTTGAAGAATATTGAACACTATAGTTATTTAGAATTTGATGGTTATTCCATAGTGCTCTCTGTATAGCTGTGGAACCTGTTTTATCAGGGCCCACATGTAAGACAAGACTTTTAACCTTTTTTAAAGAAGCGGACATATTGATATCTAAAAAATAATCTTTTTAATCTGCTTAAATGGAAGTTTAATTTTTTCTTTCAATCTTTGTATAGCAAGTTCCTGATTAAGCCTTTTTCTAGCACTTAATGCTATATGATCAAGCAATTGTTTTGTTGCACTATCTTTTAAACTTTCTGTCGAAAGAAAGTCATATAATTTAATCAAGATGGCGAGGTCAAGGTGGGGAGAAACTTTGATTATATGTTCCAGTTGTTGAGTTGACCACACTATTTTGTCTGTGTATGTGAACTTAACTGGTGGGAGGAAGTCGTCTCCCAATAACTTTGATATAGCTATACGTGACTCAAGAACCATAGGTTTAGCTAGTCTTAACTCTTCTTGGTAGAATGAATATTTTTCACCTGGTAGATTGGTGAGCAAATGAACATCATCTCTCTCTCTTATGGTTGCTACTTTGTGGGAGGGTGAAGTTAATGGGATATTCTGGTTAATTGCGCTTAAAGCTCTTACCGAGTAGGTTGACATTCCAGTATTTATTCGTTTGAGAGCAATTTGTTTTGCATTAATATTAAGTAAGCTTAGTAAAAAACCTACAGGGCCAAGTCGATGCGAGCAGGCTTTTTCAAAACTATAAAATTTTGCATCCTTTTCAAAAACCTTTGTAAGGGCTATAATTTTTTTTGCTTCATTTTGTGGGTCGTGAGTAGTTAAAGTCCAATTAATAGAATGTACTCTGGATCTTTGTTGCACATGTGATACTAGCTTGCTAAAGGGTTCCCGAATATAACTGATCACTTTAAGGCGATAGCCTTTGGACTTAAAGTCATCACGTAAGTTAGTTAACGCAGGTTCGGAGAGAGTTGAGATAAATTCATCTGAAAAAATCAGTTTATTTTTTCCAAATATAGAAGATTCAAGAAAATGATTAATTTCTTGATTTGTTGTCGTCGCATCTAAACCATTTTGGAGTCCATAATGTGAAAAATTTCCAGGAGTTTCACAATACAAACCAAACAGTGGCACAGATTGATTGTAAAATTGGATGCCCTTAATTGAAAATTCAGGGTAGGTAATGCCGTGTTTTGCTAATAAAACTCTATTGTGGGCCAGTGTGTGCTGAATTGATGATGATCCTGCTTTGTGAAAACCTGTATGTATGTAAGCTATTTTTTCATTCATCATTTTTTTGTGTAGCAATGTGAAGGTCGAATAATAATTAATTTTGTAAAATGAAGGTACTCAAAAATGGGTTTCATGCCAATTTAAAGAATTGGTTAACAAACGATTTACTAGACACTTGTTTGCTTAATACGCTTTCGTTTCAATAATTGTAAGAAACTCTCAGCCATTGTATTATCATAACAATTACCAAGGTTATTGCTACTATTTGCCAAGTTATCACTTGTATGTTGACTAGCCGACAACTTGTAGAGAAAACGAATTTATACAACGACAAAACCTATGGTTGTTAACAATGCTATGAATATAGAACTTGAATACATCAACTTTTAGACTTCATTTCATGTTTTCTATTTGATCTTGAAGGATAATTTTTGGTTGAAATTGCAATGCGGGTAGTAAAAAGTTGTCTATAAGTTTTTGAAAACTAATATTGGCTATAAGTTGATGAATTTCCAGAGATCTTTTGAAAAGGCAGAACCGTTGCCAGGTTTTCCAGATAAGTTAGTTCGTGTTACTAAAAAGAATCAAGTTATCAAGCAACATCCCACTCCTCAAAAAGCACGGCAGGAGTTCTTGGCAGCATGTTTTGCAAGAATGTTGCTTCCTTTAGAAATGAGGCCTTATAGACGTGTAAAATTGAGGGGGAAATTCTTTGTTACCAACCGTATACCAGGAACGTATATGGATAAAAATGATCAGGCGGCAGTTGTCTGGGCGTCTTGTTATTTGAGTAAAATGCATGCTATTCCTGTAGGTTATAAAGAGAGAATGTTGTTAAAGCAACACTATGCAGGGAAGGCACTGTTAAAAAGACTTGTACAAGATATTGATTATGCAGTTCGTGCATTTGGTATCAGAAAAACAAGAGGTATGTCAGATCTTGTGGATGAAGTTTTAAAAAGAATAACGGTTTATAGAGACATTGTAGTTAGTCATGGTGATTTTCAGGTTTCGAATATAATTGTTACGACATCAGGTGTTCATCCGGTTGATTGGGTTGATTTTGGACTTGGTCTTAGATCCTATGAGGTGGCACATTTTCTTGCTACTGTACCAGAAGAGTTACATCAGAGAGCAATGGAAGCTTACTATGCGAATGCTCCGAAATTGTCAGCAAATGATTTGGCTATAGGCAGAGCTGTAAATGCAATAATTCGAGTTGGAAGTTTTGGACGTGTTGTTGAAAGTGGAGCACATCCACCAAGTTTTTTTCAAAACCGTTTTTCTGAGTGCATGAGCGCATTTATGCAAGCAATGGCTGATTTGGAACCAGATTAAGTAAGAATCATATGGGGGAGGTATTTCGTTACTTTTCATAAAGCTGTGCTGAGCTATAAACTTATTTTGTTATATGTGTTATACATTACTGCATATGTACCATTCTGATCGATTAACTCTTGGTGACTACCAGATTCGATTAACAGTCCCTCATTTAAAACAAAAATTCGATCAGCCATACGGACCGTGGAAAAACGATGGGAGATTAATATTGTTGTTTTATTCTTGACCATTTTTTGAATGCTTGAATAGAGCTCATACTCTGACTGGATATCTAAAGCTGCTGAAGGTTCATCTAAAATAATAACACTAGGTTGAGAGACTAATGCTCGTGCTATGGCAAGCTTTTGCCATTGTCCACCAGAGAGATCGTATGATCCAAACAGTCGTCCTAGCAAGGTATTGAAACCTTCTGGCAATTTTTCTATCATGTCAGATACCTGTGTGTTATTCGCCTCTTTTTCAATTTTGCTCGGGTTATTAACCAGTTTTTCCCAGTCCCCTAAAGCAAGATTCTCTGCTGCTGTTGCCTCAAACTGTGGGGGGATTTGTGTTACAATTGATATGTTTTTGTATAAACAATCTGTGACGTAATTAGTCGCAGGGCGATTATCAATATGTATTTCGCCGTTAGTCGGAGAATAGAGTTGAGCAATTAATTTGGCCAAAGTGGATTTTCCAGAACCATTTGCTCCTACTATCGCTACAGTTTCTCCTTCTTTAATGTTTAGTGAGATATTATGTAATGCATACTTACTGCATCCTTGATAACGGAAACTTACGTTTTGCAGGCTAACCTTTCCTGATATTTTTTTAGGTGAAAGCACTCCTTTTGTTGTCATTTGGTGTTTGATAGAAAAAAGCTCCTTGATATTGGATATACTGAACTCGGTTTCAGAAATATCAAAAAATGATCTCCCAAGTTTTGTCAAACTAATCTGGAGTCTCCAGGCAGCAAGCCAGAATGCTGTATATTTACCGACATCTAAAATGCCTGTTTGCATATCTTGTGTAAGATAAATCATTGATATCAATAATATGAAAATTAATAATAGAATGGTTACCAAATTAACGAGACCTTGTTTTTTGTAAAAGGAACAATTGGCCTTATGGATATTTTCCGTTTGTTCTGTGAATTTATCTAAAAGATAGTGGTTCAACCGCATTGTCTTGGTCGTTGGCACTAGCAGGCGATTTGATACTTGTTGTGTGAAATATTTTGCCCATCGACGAGCGGTTGTTTTGTTTCTTTTTAAATTGAAATTTATAACTGATAGATATCTATTTCCAGCTAAAACAGGAAGACAAAACAATGCGATAATAGTTGCCCAAGCTGGTGTAATCCAAAAGAATACACCCAATAAGCCTAATATTGCTATGAGTGAAGAACCAACATTAAGAGCTCCAGTAAAAAAAAGTAACATGTTTCTTCCAGGGTTTTGGCTGGCTCGCTCAATGATATTTTGAATGTTCTGGTCTTCAATTTGCTCAAGATCCAACTGTCCTGTATGTTCAATAATTTTATACTGCATATGTAAGCTTAGCCGATCTCCAAGAGACATTGCTGCGTATTGTCCTATAATTTTACAAAGAACAAATAAAATACTCATGAAACCACCTAAAAAAAGCCATAGTGATGAATCTGTAAAAATAGCTGCTTGACTGGTGATTGAGTCTTTCATTGATGAGGCAAGTTTACCAACCAGCAAAACAGCTAAAGGTGCAACTAAAGCTTCTAAAATTTGTGTACAAAAAATGATTAGACCAAACCATTTTCCGACTTTGTATGTTTGAGCTATTGAGAAACGTAGGGTTTCAATAATGTTGCTTGGAATTTTAGGTGAAATCATTTTACAGTAATATCAAATTTTAACTTGTGGATCATGGACTTGCAGAGTAGCGAATAAGTGAAGTTGTAGGTACTACTTATACATGACTTAAAGAAAGAATGGAATCGGGATAATTGATGTTTATAAAACGGTGCACAAATAACTAGGAAAAGTTACGTGTTTTATTGGTATAGCCAGCCTAGAGTAGAACGTGGGACTTCTCATTACAGAAAAAGGTTCGTGGCCTTGGTGCTCACGTATTAAACGCAGATGGTGAGCAGTTCTGCTTCCCGCTTGAGCCTCGTGACGTTGAGAGTGCAGAACTAATTCAGGAAGCAATGGAACATGGTAAAGGTATTATAACCCCAACTGGTCGTGTTGGTCTCTGGCTTGATTCTCCAATGATTGAAGAATTGCATGGACCTGGTACTGTTAAGAAAGAGCTCCCTGCGAAGTTCATCCAATTTGAGCGTCATGGCATTGATATCTCTAAAGAGCCAATGCTGGTATACCCAACGCTTCATTATCAGAATGGTGGTATCTGTGTAAACGGTGATACTGAGACAACCGTTCCTGGTCTGTTTGCAGCAGGTGAGGCAATTGGTGGTGTTCACGGTGAAAATCGCCTGATGGGTAACTCCCTTCAGGATGTAATTACCTTTGGGCGTCGCTCAGGTATCAGCGCTGGTAAGTATGTAAACGCAGGTGTTGAGTTAAAAGGTTTAAGCCTTGATCACGTTGTTAAGTTTGAGAAAGAGCTTGAAGAGGCCGGAATTACAGAGCCAGTTGTTGCACCAATTGTTCTGCCTGACTACTCAACTGATGAAGTTGCAGAACGCAGATGGCCAGAAGCTCTGACTGATGGTCTTCCTGGTCTGTAGGTTTTACTCTTAAACAATCTGTTGCCCAAGATAGTGGTAGCAGACTGTTGTTGATGGTAAGAAGGAGTTGTTTCTTGTTGAAGAAGCAACTCCTTTTTTTGTTTATTCTCAAAAGAATTGCGTATAAATGAGGTTGACTTTCAGTTTTGCTTATGAAAATAGCAGAAAATATTTAACTGTAGAATAGTTAGGTGTTTTGCTGTGAATGATTGTTATTTGTCTATATATTTTGCTGATTGTGCTGTTTTGTTCTGAGTGTCACTGATTTTGTCTTTTTTTGTTCGCTACTGTTTTCCTCAATCTGTAGGTTAATTACCTACAAAACTGTTTTTTCGAGAGTATTTTTTTGAGGAATCCGTTATATTTTCACAGACTTTCCGGATCTTTATAGTCTGGTTCAGCCTCTGTTGAAAAAAGTTCTGTAATATTTTCCGGAAAAATTATAAAAAGAGAGTGTTGTCTATTAAAAAGATAGACTGAAGATCAAAACTTAATGAGAGGATAACAATGAAGAACACTAAGAAGTTTGTAGCCGCTCTTTGCGGCGCTTCGCTGTTGACTGTTGGTGCTCTTGGCGCCAGCGCGAAGACATTGGTATATTGCTCAGAAGGTAGTCCTGAAGGTTTCAACCCTGCTTTTTACACTGCAGGTACAACTTTTGATGCTACTTCCCGTCAGCTTTTCAACAAATTGGTTGAATTCGAAAGAGGCGGAACTAAAATTGTCCCAGGTCTTGCAGAAAGCTGGACTGTTTCTGAAGACGGTCTGACATATACTTTCAAACTGCGTAAAGGTGTTAAGTTTCATACCACAAAAGAGTTCACTCCTACACGTGACATGAATGCTGATGATATCCTTTTTACCTTCAAGCGTATGTGGGACAAGAACCATCCTTTTCATAGTGTAACTCCAGGTAGCTACGAGTATTTCGATGGCATGGGTATGCCTGATCTAATTAAAGAGATCACCAAGACTGATGATTACACAGTTCATTTCATTTTGAATAAGCCTGAGGCTCCAATGCTCGCAAATCTTGCAATGGATCTTGGTTCAATTCATTCTGCTGAATATGCTGACAAAATGATGGCTGCTGGAACTCCTACAGTAATTGATCATATGCCTGTTGGTACAGGACCTTTCCAGCTTGTAGCTTATCAGAAAGATGCCGTTATTCGTTATAAAGCAAATCCAGAGTATTGGGCAGGAAAAGCACCAATTGATAATCTCGTATTTGCAATTACTCCAGATGCATCTGTACGTTACCAGAAGCTCAGAAATGGTGAGTGTCATGTAATGCCTTATCCGAACCCTGCTGATCTTGAAGCAATGGCAAAAGATAAGGAAGTTAACCTGATGAGCAAAGAAGGTTTGAACGTTGGTTACCTTGCTTACAATACTCAAGTAGCTCCTTTTGATAATCCTAAGGTTCGTAAAGCTCTGAACATGGGTGTTAACAAGCAAGCTATTCTTGACGCTGTATTCCAAGGTGCTGGTAAGGTTGCTAAGAACCCACTGCCACCAACCATCTGGTCTTACAACGATGCAGTTCAGGATGACCCTTATGATCCAACTGCAGCTAAAAAGATGCTCGAAGAAGCTGGTGTAGCTGGTCTTGAAATGGACATCTGGGCAATGCCTGTTCAACGTCCATACAATCCAAATGCAAGACGTATGGCTGAAGTTATTCAAGCTGACTTTGCAAAGATTGGTGTAAAAGTTAATATCGTATCTTACGAGTGGGGTGAGTACCTCAAGCGTTCTAAAGAAGTTGATCGTAAGGGTGCAGTTCTCTTAGGTTGGACTGGTGATAATGGAGATCCTGATAACTTCCTCGCAACCCTTCTTGGTTGTGATGCAGTTGGTGGCGCAAACCGTGCTCAGTTCTGTTATGAGCCTTTTGAGCAACTGATCCAAAAAGCTAAGCTTGTTTCTGATCCAGCAGAGCGTACTCGTCTTTACGAAGAAGCTCAGGTTGTTTTCAAAGAGCAGGCGCCATGGGCAACCATCGCTCACTCTGTTGTTTACGAGCCAGTGCGTAACGAAGTTGTAGACTACCGTATCGATCCTTTCGGTGGCCATATTTTTTATGGTGTTGATCTGAAGTAATCGTACTTAAGTCATGATACTGAAAGCCGAGGGTTTTCTTACACCCTCGGCTTTTTCCATATCCCTACCAAGTAGTCTTATCTTATGTTTACCTACTTTCTAAAAAAAATAGGCGTTCTCATACCAACATTTATTGGTGTAACGCTTGTGGCATTTGTGTTTATCCGTTTGCTTCCCGGTGACCCAGTTTTGGTTATGGCAGGTGAGCGAGGAATGAGTGAGGAGCGACATGCTGCACTGATGCAGGAGTTTGGCTATGATCGGCCGATTCTTGTTCAATACGGCTCGTATCTTAAAGATTTGGCAAATGGTGATTTTGGTACATCGATTATCACTAAAAAGCCGGTTATGGATGAATTTTTTACTCTTTTCCCAGCAACGGTTGAGCTTTCGATTTGTGCAATGTTTTTAGCTGTTATGATAGGGTTACCCGCTGGGATAATCGCCGCCGTGCGGCGGGGTTCCGTGTTTGACCACACTGTTATGACGGGAGCACTTGCAGGGTATTCTATGCCTATTTTCTGGTGGGGGCTTTTGTTGATTATCTTTTTCTCCGGCATATTAGGCTGGACTCCGGTCTCTGGGCGTATGTCACTGCTTTACTTTTTTGAGCCTGTGACTGGCTTTATGCTGATTGATAGCTTGCTTTCAGGTGAAGCAGGCGCTTTTAAATCCGCAGTTTCACATTTAATTCTACCTTCAATTGTACTTGGCACCATTCCACTTGCTGTTATTGCTCGCCAAACTCGCTCTGCTATGCTTGAGGTGTTAGGTGAAGATTATGTACGTACTGCAAAAGCTAAGGGTTTAGGACCGGGTCGCGTAATTGGATTCCATGCACTACGAAACGCACTGATTCCAGTTGTAACCGTTATTGGTCTACAGGTTGGTGTACTTTTTGCTGGTGCTATTTTAACTGAAACAATTTTCTCCTGGCCTGGAATTGGTAAGTGGATGGTGGATTCTATTTTTCGCCGCGATTATCCATCAGTTCAGGGTGGGCTTCTTCTTATAGCCAGTGTTGTTATGATTGTTAATCTCTTAGTTGATCTTATGTATGGACTGATCAACCCTCAAATTAGACATACGGAGTAGTGCCATGACCGAAACTAGTCAACAAGTGGACATGGTCGATAATCGTCCGGCCGGACGAATGGCCCTGCTCGCCGAATTTTGGAAATATTTTAGTGAAAATAAAGGTGCTGTTGCTGGCCTAATCTTTTTCGTCTGTATTGTGTTGTTGGCAATTTTTGCGAACTTTATCGCACCACATTTGCCAAACGAACAGTATAGAGAAGCCTTTCTCATCCCGCCATTTTGGCAGGATGGTGGTGATATTCGTTTTCCACTGGGAACTGATGCCGTAGGTCGTGATATTCTCTCTCGCCTTCTATATGGTTCCAGGTATTCGCTTTTCATCGGTTGTATTGTTGTATCAGTCTCTCTTGGAGTAGGAGTTATTTTAGGCCTTGTCGCCGGTTTCTTTAAAGGGCGAGTTGATACTGCAATTATGCGAGTGATGGACATTGTTCTTGCTTTCCCAAGTCTTCTTCTTGCTTTGGTTCTTGTTGCTATTCTTGGGCCAAGTTTGATTAATGCCATGATCGCCATTGCTATTGTTCAGCAACCGCACTATGTACGACTAACACGTGCTGCTGTTATGAGTGAGATGACCAAGGATTATGTGATGGCTGCGCGGGTGGTTGGCGTGAGAAAATTTCGTCTCATGTTTGTAACTGTTCTACCAAACTGTATGGCACCACTTATTGTTCAGGCCGCACTCAGCTTTTCTACCGCAATTCTTGATGCTGCCGCTCTTGGTTTCCTTGGTATGGGCGCTCAACCACCAACTCCAGAGTGGGGAACAATGCTCGCCGAATCTCGTGAATTTATTTTACGAGCCTGGTGGGTTGTTACTTTTCCGGGAGTTGCAATTCTTACAACAGTACTTGCAATTAACTTGATGGGTGATGGTTTACGTGATGCCCTTGATCCGAAGCTGAAGCGATCGTAACCCAGCTGAGCTGGATAAGGACCTTAAATAGATTCGTTTATCATTAACAATCATGAAAAGAATCTGAAGGTACTAAAAGAAAATCGGATAGGATAGATAAAATATGTCACTTCTTGAAATTAAAAACTTGTCAGTAGCCTTTAAGACCGCACGCGGCCTTTTTACTGCTGTTGATAAGGTTTCTTTAAATATTGAGGCCGGCGATATTGTTTCAATCGTTGGCGAGTCAGGCTCTGGTAAATCTGTTTCGATGCTAGCTCTTATGGGTTTGCTACCGTGGACTGCAAAGGTAACTGCCGATACTCTGAAGTTTGATGGTAAAGATCTACTCACCATCAGTAAAAAAGAGCGCAGACAAATTATAGGTAAGGAAGTTTCCATGATCTTCCAAGAACCTATGACAAGTTTGAACCCGTGCTTTACCGTAGGCTTTCAGATAAAGGAAGCTCTAAAAACCCATCTGAATATGAACAAGAAAGAAGCTCAGGAGCGTGCTGAAGACCTGCTTAATCTTGTTGGTATTCCAGAACCACGAAAAAGACTTTCTGTCTTTCCACACCAGATGTCGGGTGGTATGAATCAACGTGTGATGATTGCCATGGCTATAGCCTGTAATCCACGTCTGCTTATTGCAGATGAGCCGACCACTGCCTTAGATGTAACAATTCAGGCTCAGATTCTTGACCTGCTGTTAAAATTGCAGGATGAAAATGATATGTCATTGGTACTTATTACACATGACATGGGTGTTGTCGCTGAAACTGCAGAACGGGTTGTAGTACAGTATGCAGGGCAGCAAGTAGAAAAGCAGGATGTGAAAGATCTCTTTACCGATCCTCATCATCCATACACATCAGCGCTTCTGGCAGCCTTACCTGAAAGAGCAAAAACAAAAAAACTACCGTCTATTGCAGGTGTTGTCCCTGGGCAGTTTGATCGCCCGGAAGGATGCTTATTTTCACCTCGTTGTACCTACGCTACAGAGAAGTGCAACAAAGAGCAACCTGAGGAGGCGAGTATGGATCTTGGACGTGCATTGTGCCATTATCCACTATTAAATGATCAGCCACAGAATTATCCCGGCGGGCAGGGAGGGCAGCAATAATGGGTGAAATAGTATTAACAGCCGATAACTTGACCCGCTACTATGAAGTACCTCGTGGTAGCTTTAAAAAACCAGCTATAGTAAAGGCACTTGACGGCGCTTCATTTACCTTGGAAAAGGGTAAAACACTTGCCGTGGTAGGTGAGTCCGGTTGTGGTAAATCGACTCTTGCTCGTCTTGTGACCTTGATTGAAAAACCAACAGCTGGTGAGTTAAATATTAAAGGTGTTGATGTAACAAAGGAGCCACGTTCAGTAATACGTAAGCTGCATAAGAAGGTGCAGATTGTATTTCAGGATCCTTATGGCTCCCTCAACCCAAGACAAAAAATTGGTGCAGCGCTAGAAGAACCACTTCTGGTGAACACTGATATGAGTAAGGTTGAGCGTGAAAAGAAAGCACGTGATATGATAGATCTTGTTGGTCTTCGTCCAAGCCACTATGATCGCTATCCGCATATGTTTTCCGGTGGTCAACGTCAGCGTATCGCTATCGCGCGTGCTCTGATGCTCGATCCTGAAATTCTGGTACTGGATGAGCCTGTATCTGCACTTGATGTATCCATTCAAGCACAGATCTTAAATCTTCTACTTGAGTTACAAGAACGTCTTAATCTAGCTTATCTCTTTATTAGTCATGATCTCTCTGTTGTAGAGCATATTGCAGATGATGTTATGGTAATGTACTTAGGGGTACCAATTGAGTCTGGTACTCGTGATACTATTTTCAAGAACCCGAGACATCCATACACAAGAGTATTGCTTTCAGCTACTCCTGTTGCCGATCCTTTTAGAAAGAAAGAAAGAATTGTTTTGAAGGGTGAGCTACCATCTCCATTGAATCCACCGGATGGTTGTACTTTTCATCCACGTTGCCCAGATATTCTCGATATTTGTAATAAAGAATATCCTAGCGGCCGTGAATTTGATGGTACCTACGTTACCTGCCATGCTGTGAAATCTTAAGTCGATTCCATAGTCATAATATAAAGGGGGTATCTCAGATTTCTGAGATACCCCCTTTCTTGTTTAAGCTGTAACTAATTATTATTTAATCTTTTTCCGATTTTTCATTGAGAGGTATTCTGTTTTTCTGAAAAATAGCATATTATTTTATAAGGTGTCTTTTTGGTATAGGTGTTCATAGCGATGTTTTCTATATTGGAGGTAGCTCTTATGCATTCTATTGAAATTTTTAAAACACGACGGTCTGTTAATTTCTTTGATTCAAATGCATTAATCCCCGATGCAGTGGTTGACGAACTCCTTGAGCTTGCTGCTCAGACTCCATCCAGCTTTAATTTACAACCTTGGAACCTCATTCAGGTGACGAATCATAAAGATAAAGAAGCGTTAAAAGATCTTGCCTGGGGCCAAGAAAAGCTAGTTGAAGCGCCAGTGGTGTTTGTTGTACTTGCAGATAAAAATGGTTGGCAGGAAGGTCATTCAACTGTTGAGAAAAACTGGCAGGAAATGTTGAAAGCAGGTTCAATGCAGGAAGAGCAACGGGGTTGGTTTTTAAATGCTTCTAAGTCTCTCTATGGTGGGGATGAGCAGGCCTCACTCGCATTTGCTGCGAAAAACACAGGATTCTTTGCTATGAGCCTGATGTATGCGGCAACAAGTCTTGGCTTGGATAGTCATCCAATGGATGGCTTTAATAGAGATGGTGTGGCTGAATTGTTTAAGATACCAGATAATTATTGGATTCCACTTCTTCTCTGTGTCGGTTATCGTAAAAAGAATCTAGATTTACATGCAGCAAAGTGGCGAAAAGGAAAAGAGGAACTGTTGGTTTCATTTAGATAATTGAAGGTTTTGAAGAATGAGTAACTCAAATGATTTATGGAGTGAGATAGGGGCACTTTCAGAGGAAGATGCAAGTCATGTCTTGACACGTCTCTTTACTTTTTATGAGCTAGAGGCAGAGCAAAACCCTGATGGTGAGAACTGTAAGGATTTTTTTAAGAAGCTCACCACTGCAATTGACCAGACTCTGGAGTGCAATCTGAACAGAAGGTAGACTTTGCACAAATAACCGGAAGCTATGGTTTAGCTTCCGGTTTGTTGATTGTCGATTTCGAGTCTTCGGCCCAAGGTTAAACAGAGTATTATCAGCATTCCACCAATAAGATAGAGTATTGGTGTAAAACTACCTGTTGTATCATAAATAACTCCAGCAATGATTGGCGCAAAGGCAGCAGGAACATTTGATGAGAAGAGGATTCCATATATTTGTCCAACCCTTTCTGCTCCCCACTTTTTAGTTACAGAAGAGGCATAAAGTACCAGAACACCACCATAATTAAAGCCTGTTATAAAAGCGATTAGCCAGAAACCTGTTGGGGTAGATATTAAAAATGGCGCAGCAATGAAGGTCAGTCCCTGTGCTATCATGTTTGCACGAAGGATTGTGCGTGCAGAAGAAATATTATCTGAAAAATTCCCCCATAATATACGACCTGCAGCATTGGCGATAGCAAATAGAATCACTCCGGTTATGCCAACCTGTGTGGCTTCAGCAACACCACCATATAATTCTTTGAGATTAGCATTTACAGAAAAACCTGCAGCAAGTCCGAGAAACATCATTAGATAAAGAAGTTGAAAGGTCGAGTCTTTGAACAATGTAGAGGGACTTATCTTTGGTATTGATCCTGCTTTATGCTCTTTATTCGGAAAGTGCATAAATGATCCTGCAACTATCGTAATGAGAGTAAAGCCAAGGCCTAAGGTAAAAAAGACTTCAAATGGAGTTTTGCCAAGCTCTGTCATCATCCAGCCACCGATTTTAGAAACCAGTGCTGCACCACCCCCAAAACCTGCAACAGCAATGCCTGTAACGAGCCCTTTGTTGTTGGGAAACCACCTGATACAGACAGGGATTGGAATAATATACCCAAGGCCTGCCCCAGTTGCGGCCAGCACTCCTATACCAAGGTTTGTAATGAGAAAGTTGTCAGCACCGAAACTTGCAAGAAACCAACCCAGTCCAAAAAGAATACCTCCCATCATTGCACATTTTCGAGGGCCAAGCCTGGGCAGTAGCATGCCGGTAATCATAACTACCAGCGGAAAAACGAAGTAAAATATGGTAAAGGGAATTTGTATGGGGCCTTGGTGCAGACCAGTAAGTGCCTTCAACGGTTGTACATATATTGACCAGGAGTAGGTTGCTCCAAAGCACATCTGCATAAGCACGGCAGATAGAAGAACGAGGTATCTCATAGTGATAGTGAATTAATTGAGTTTAATAAAAATGGTATCATAGCAGTTTGATCAGTTTAATGCACAGCAATGGAGAGGCGAAATGTTAAATAAAATACATATAGCTGGAAAAGAGGTTGCTCCTTCTAAAGTAATTTGTGTAGGGCAAAACTATATTGAACATATTTATGAACTCGGTGGAGAAATTCCAGAGAACATGGTGCTATTTGCAAAGCCCAATTCTGCTATTACTTCACAAGTTAAACTAACAGGCGATGAGCCAATTCATTATGAGAGTGAAATATGTTTTATCTATGAAGACGGTGAATTTACTGCAGTTGGTTTAGGGCTTGATCTCACTAAAAGGGCATTGCAGTTTAAATTAAAAGATAAAGGTCTACCATGGGAACGTGCCAAAGCATTTGATGGTGCGGCTGTCTTCAGTGAATTTGTAGCATTTGAGGGGAGTACTGCAAATTTGAATTTCACAATGACTATAAATGGTGAAGTGAGACAGGAAGGTAAGGTCTCTTTGATGATATATAAACCAAACCATGTACTAAAGGAAATTTTGTCATTTATAAGCCTTGTTGATGGTGATGTTGTTATGACAGGAACCCCTAAAGGTGTAGGGCCTCTTGTCGCTGGTGATGAGATTGAAGCTGTTTTAAGAGATGGCGACAAGGTGTTACAAGAAATTGCTTGGAAAGTGCAGGCTTAACTATCTAACAATTTTTTAACATTGAGGGTTAAGGCTGAAGTCATTTTTTGTAAAATTTTTGACTTCAGGTTCCAACAATGCCAGTAGAGTTTTATTGGGAATTTATGTTCTGGGGCTATATCAATCATTTTGCCAGTTTTCAAATGGGTTTTAACTTGCTGTTCTGGGAGCATGCCGTAACCAAGGTCTTTTTCAATAAATATGGCAAATTGCTCGGTAGAAGGGATGTAGTTGATTGGAAAATGTCTTGGAATTTCACCAAAAGCTTTAAGAAATAACTTATGATGTAACTCATCTTTGCGATTAAAAATTACAGCAGGTGCCTTATGAGAAGCTTCAAGTGTAAAACCATCCCTGAACCACTTGTCTATAAAAGCGGGTGTTGCCACGAGTGAATAGTCCATACAGCCAAGATATTCTACTCGACAACCCTGTAGCGGTTGATTTTTAGTACTAATGCAGCCGATAACATTACCATCCTTGAGCATTCGGTGGGTCTGTTCCTGATCATCCACCAAAATGTCTAACAGAATAGACTCTGTTTTGAGTAGTGGCTCTATTGCATCTAAAAACCATGTCTCAAGACTGTCAGCATTAACACCAATAGTAAAGGTAGTAAAAGATGGTGTTTCTTCACTTTGAACATCTTCAAGTAAATCTGTTTCAAGCTGTTTAACCTGTTGATAGTGTTTGACCATTCTTCGGCCAGCCTGGGTTGCCTGAGGTGGATTGGTTCTGGCAATGAGGATTTGTCCGGTCTGTTCTTCTAGGAGCTTAACTCGCTGAGACACTGCAGATTGTGTGATGTGCAGAATATTGGCGGCCTTGTCAAAACCACCTTCTCGGGCAACGACCGCAAGTGCTTCTATGAGTTTATAATCGAGCATATTATTAATTTTGCTAATGAATAATTAAAAACATTAATTTTACTTTTTATCTCATGTCACCTATCTTCACAAGTAATTAATAATCATGTGTCAATTTGTTTTCGGAATTGGAGATAAATCTTATTCAAAGTAGGAGTGCCTGAAGATGTTTACACCATTTGTTCAAGGGTTTGGAATTGGAGGAGGTTTGATTGTGGCAATTGGTGCCCAGAATGCGTTTGTATTATCGCAGGGGGTGCGTGGTAAATATCATATTCCGATAGCTCTGGTCTGTATTTTCTGTGATGCAATTTTTATAAGCCTTGGTGTTGCAGGCGTAGGAGCAACTGTGGCTGCTAGTCCGTCTCTTGCTAAGTGGGTCACTCTTGGTGGGGCACTGTTTTTATTGGTATATGGTTGGGGCTCTTTTAGGTCAGCATTAAAAGGTGGTAGCCTTGAGGCAAATGAAACGAACTTAAAATCTCTTAAAACTGCAATAATGATGACTTTAGCGGTAACCCTTCTTAATCCTCATTTTTATCTTGATACAGTAATATTGCTTGGTGGTATAAGCAGTCAATTCTATGGAGATCAACGATTAGTTTTCGGTATTGGTGCGGTTACAGCTTCAACACTTTGGTTTGTTTGTCTTGCTTGTGGTGGCCGACTGTTGGCGCCATTATTCAAAAAAGAAATATCCTGGAGAATCTTAGATACAGTTGTCTGTTTAACAATGTGGTCAATTGCAGCATCGTTAATTAAAGTGTCATTTGATAAGGTCTAAGTTATTTATGCTGAGTACTGGAGTATTCCTTTAATACCGAATCGATTGCTTTAAGGAGTGTTTCTTTTTTTATTGGTTTCAGTAAAACTTTAGCAATTTTCTTTTCTATAGCATCCTCTTCTGTGAGAGAGTGATTGTGGCCTGTGCAAAGAATAATCGGGCAGTTGGGGGCAAGCTCTAGTAGCTTTTCCGCAAGAAGAACTCCCGACATTTTAGGCATTGCAATATCTGTTAAAACCAGATCGAAGTTATCAGGATATGTACTGAAAAGCTCTAACGCTTTTTGAGGATGTGCTATGGATGTTACTTTATAGTCTGCTCTCTGCAAGATCTGTTCGAGTAGTTTTAAAACTGAGACTTCATCATCAATAACGAGAATGTGTTTGTTAATGCTGTTCTTGTCTGCTTTTAGTGCTTGTTTGTCGGTTGTTTGAGTGAAGTCTTCAGCTGTCTTTACAGGTAGGTAGATTTCAAAAGTAGTTCCCTGACCTAAGGTGCTTGAAACATGAATACTACCGTCCATATTTGAGACTAAACCATGGACAACAGATAGACCCATTCCGGTGCCCTTTCCCTGTTCTTTTGTGGTGAAAAATGGATCAAAAATTCTATCGAGTACATTTTCAGGGATGCCTTCTCCTGTATCTGAAACCTTTATACAGATATAGTCTGTTGCATGGTGAGTAACCTTTTTGTTTTTCAGCTTATCTGCTGAAGTTTCATATAGTTCTAAGGTTATTGTTCCTACATTTTCACCAATTGCGTGTAGGGCATTAGTTGTAAGGTTCATTATAATTTGATGAATCTGTGTAGGGTTCGCCAACACAGTACTACAGTCTTTTGCTATCCTTTCAGTTATTTCTATCTGTTTAGGGAATGTTGATTCAATTAACTTAGCTACCTCTTTGACAATTGGTGTTAAGTTGATAGGAGATAGATCTGGAGTTTCCTGTCTGGAAAAGGTCAGTATCTGTTGTACTAAATCTTTTGCCCGTAGTGTACTTGAATAGATTTGCTTAAGACTATCTTGAACCTGCTCATCAGCATCTCTCGTATCATCAATGAGCATTTCAGTGTGGCCAAGAATAGGATAGAGAATGTTATTAAAGTCATGGGCAATGCCTCCAGCCAATGTACCAATTGCCTCCATCTTCTGTGCTTGCTGAAGTTGACGTGTCAGAAACTCTCGTGCTTTCTCAGATTCTTTGAATGGACGAAGATCGATATCAATACAGAACATTTCCTTTCTAGACTGTTCGTTTGTCATGATATGAGAAGAAAAGACAGAAACATCGTTTCCATCTTTATCAACGAGTACAAGTTCTCCATTAGGTATTTTTTGACCTTCTTCTATCCATTTTGTATGTAAAGTTATAACATCATTCCTCATTGGTTCAGGAATAATAAGATCTTCAAGTTTCTTTCCAAGAGCTTCTTCTCTGCTGTAGCCATACAGGGTTTCACTGGCTGTATTCCAGAAAGTTACCTCTCTATTGATATTATATCCCTGGATAGAAATTGCAGATACATCACCAATTAATTCTCTAAATCGTTTCTCACTTGCACTAAGTTCAGCAAGAGCTTGTTTTTTATAGTTATTATGTTTGACGATGGTGGTGATCATTTCATCAAAAGATTTAGCAAGTAAACCGATTTCACCATCCTTGTAGTCGATGTTTGTAACAATATGCTTTTTGTTTTGTTTGAACCTCCTTGTAACTTCAGTTAATCTTTGCATCTGCTTAACAACAAAAATATTACCAAGATACCAAGCAATGATAAGGGCAAGAACAAGTGAGAATAAACCTGTGAGCAGCAATCTTTTGAGAATATTATCAGCTTCATTTTGAATAACTGAAGAATCGGTAGCCAGTGCCATATACATATAAGGTTTTTGATCACCTTTTAGAAAAAGAGGTTCAAAGACAACTAGCTGTCTACTTTTTTGAGCGGACTGAACCTCAATAGAACCTGTTTGATTTGTTGATTGTGCAGCCTCTATCACTTTTTTGTTAACAGGCTTCCCCCGTGGTGCGGTTTCTTTACTTGGGTAACGGAATAACCTTACTCCATTAGGGTCAAAGATACCGACGAATGAGTTTTTTGGGTGATCACCATGCTCAAATAGTTTCGCATAATGTGTTAAAGAGACACCTATAATAATAGCACCAACAGGGTGATTGTTTTTATCTAGTACAGGAATTCCAAAAGGAAAGATTTCTTTATGTGTCGATTTACCTATGGTGAACTCACCTGGCGCAAAGGCACGGGTTGTTATTGCTTCTTGGAATTGTTTTCGATCTGCAAAGTTGAGTTGAGTAGCCGTTTCATGATTTTTACCTGCAGCTATAACGTTACCATCAATATCTAAAAGTATGACATTGGAATAGATCGAGTTTGTTTTAAGCAGATTTTCGAGTATTTCTCTGGACTTTTCAATGTTACCCAAACGAATATCAGGCATTGAGGCAATGATTTGTAAGGTTGATTTTGTAGACTCTGTAATCCTGCGTTGAATTGCGGCAAAGCTACTGAGTAAACGTGCGGTATCTTTTTCCGCATGCTCAATAGCATTATTCCTATTGCTTATTTCTGTTGAGATCAGAATGAGTAATGCTGGCGCAATTGCAAATAAAACGAGAATAATCAGTTTTTTTAGGATTGAACCTTTGCAGAGAGTCATTTGTCACTGTTTGGGGTTGTTATCTTGTTGGAATAGTAATCTAATATAATAAATCCTATCTTCTTTGAGGTGCTAACACCAGTTTTTTATATCTTGGGAACAATTTAGCATTAGTAAAGTGATTTTATTTCTTTTAAAACAAACGAACTACGAGTGGCACTTACTCCTTTTGTATTAAATACATCCTTTAAAACTACATCAGAATAGTGTTGCATATCCTGAGCAACAATTTCAAGCATCAAATCAACATCACCAGAGACAGCAAAGACACTCACAACTCCAGGAATAGTTGCCAAACTGTCCGCAAGTTCTTTCCATCCTGTACCTGTGTCACGGAGAACGCCGCAATAAGCTCTGACTGAGAGACCTAATTTTGTACGATCAGTGAGAGCTCGATAGCCAGTGATGACCCCTCCTTTTTCCAGCTTATTGATTCGTCTTGAACAGCTCGAGTGAGATAGGCCGACTTGTTCTGCAATTTCAATATTTGACAGCCGTCCGTTGTGTTGAAGTGCTTTAATTATTTTCTGATCAAAGTCATCGATCTTCATTTGCAAACCTTTTGCATTTTAAAAATAAAAAGTGATTGTTGTTGTACATGTTGCACATAAAAACAACAATAAAGATATATCTTTGCTTAATTTTGAGTGAATTGCAAATAGATTGCGGTTTTCTTGAGTGTTTAATAATGTTTTACGATGATCAAATATTCAACAAATTCAATTAATCTAATGAGAGGTCATCGGTGATGGAAGAAACACAGCTAATTTTATTCATTATAGCTTCATTAATGGTCATTATTACACCAGGTCAGGATGTACTACTTGTTATGTCTAGGGCGGTGTCTTTAGGTTCACGAGCAGGTGTTATAACCGCAGCTGGGGTAAGTGTAGGTCTGATAGGTCATTCAATTTTGGCGTCTTTCGGCTTGGGGGCTCTATTGCTTGCTTCTAAGACATTTTTTACACTCTTGAAGTGTGTTGGTGCTGTTTACCTGTTCTATATCGGTTTAAAAATGGTTTTTGCAAAATCACGGACTCTTCGTCTCAGTGACAGCCAACATCTTTCGACTAAAAAAGTATTTCTTACAGGTGCGCTTTCTAATATCTCTAACCCCCATGTAACAATTTTCTATTTTGCTTTTTTACCTCAGTTCATTTCAGCGGATGTAACGAATCCTACTCTTTCTCTTATGGCACTGGGCTTTTCCTTTTCTTTGTTAACATTTTTGGTAAAAGGACCACTTGGCTATTTTGCAGGAGTTCTTAGTTCCTGGATTCAGGAGCATCCCGCTGTATTATGCTCGATTAATCGGTTGAGTGGAACCTTGCTTGTTGGCTTAGGGGTTAAGCTACTACTTGGTGAACGAAACTAGATAGATATATCAAGTTGGAGGGAACTTAAACAATTCCATTATACGAACATCTTGTTGTGGAACCATTGCTCTACACATAGTATAAGAAATAAAAGATTACAAGGAGAGCAAAATGGATATCGAAGCAATTACTACGCTTTTAGATGATCTTACCGAAATGGCGGTAACAATTCTGGAAAAAGATCATGTAGAGTTAAAAGATATGAAGGCCCAACTTGATGAATATGTAGGGGCTGTTACCAGCAAGTTGCAAGGGCCAGCGAAAACGTTGGCCGATAAAGAGTTTACAAAGTGCAGAACAGTTGCCCGTGATTGGATTGCTGTCTACTCTGACACGGATTTTTCTACAGATGTTAAGGCAGATATTCTCAAGGAAGAGGCGATTGAGTTCTTTTTTACAATGGATGAAAGGATTATCTCTGTCCAGAAGAACTTCTTTCTACTGGGCATGATAGATGAAATCCTTGAGCCGAGTGTATCCTTATCAGAGTCTGTTCGTACGGCAAAAACCATGAACGCTAAAATCCAAGTTCTGGCAAGAGAGAAAGGATTGACCAGTGCAAAACAGTTTCAGGAGTCTAATACCAGTGATCCTGTAAGGCTCTGGTTTTTCGGTGATGAACAAAATCTTCTGCAATCGAACGAAGAAGGTTTAAACGATAACGAAGCGGTTGATTATCTTCTGGGGCTGAGCAATTAAGTTAATTAACGATAATTAGTTACTGTAAACCTTGTTGTTTTTATGCTTAACTAATTGAATGAATGTTGTTGTACTGAGAGTGACTAAACGGCCTATAAAAGGCAACGATGGATAATCCATGGATGGTGTAATATGCATTTTCTGGATTTGATTTTAAAAAAACGAAGTGGCTCATCTCTTACTACAGATGAAATCCGTTTCTTCATAAAAAGCTATGTAAATGGGCAGATACCTGATTATCAGGTATCTGCTTTTTTAATGGCAATCTGGTTTGTTGGTATGGATGCAAGGGAAACTGCTGACCTTACCTTTGCCATGCGTGATTCAGGCGATGTTATTGACCTCTCTCACTTTAGCGGCCCAATAGCAGACAAACATTCTACAGGTGGTGTTGCAGATACAACTACCCTGATTACCGCTCCCATTGTTGCAGCCTGTGGTGTTAAAATTGCTAAAATGTCAGGTCGTGGCCTTGGTCATACTGGCGGTACCCTTGATAAGCTTGATTCAATTCCAGGTTTTCAAACTTCTATTTCAATGGAACGATTTAAAGAAATTGTATCCTCTTGTAATTTATCTGTAATTGGACAGACAACAAGCCTCGTTCCTGCAGATAAGCTGCTTTATGCGCTGCGTGATGTGACTGGAACTGTGGATAATATATCTTTGATCGCCTCAAGCATCATGAGCAAAAAGTTAGCATCTGGTGCTGATACAATAGTTTTAGATGTTAAAGCTGGTAACGGTTCTTTTTTAAAGGACCAGGTAGAAGCAGAAAAGGTTGCAGAGGCGATGGTGGGTATCGGTAAAACTGCTGGGAAAAACATTAAAGCACTGGTCACTGATATGAATCAGCCACTCGGCAATGCTATAGGCAATAGCATTGAAGTAGTTGAAGCGATAGAAATTTTAAAAGGGCACCATGCAGGAGATTTGAAAACAGTATCGGTTGCCCTTGCCACAAATATCATTTACGCGGCAGGTATCGTCAGTGATTTAGAGGAAGCAGAGACGCAGGCCTTAAGTGCACTTGAATCAGGTAAAGCACTCAATCATCTTGTCTCAATGATTGAGGCGCAGGGTGGTAATCCTGAGGTTTGCACCGATACGACTCTTTTACCTACAGCAGACAAGCTTATAAAAGTTCAGGCTCCAGCATCTGGCTACATAGCGGAGATAACAACTGATCAATTGGGTATGTCAGCACTTTTACTTGGGGCTGGTCGATCAAAGAAAAGTGATACAATTGATCCAGCTGTAGGTATCTGGATGAAAAAACGTTTGGGAGAATATGTGGAAAAGGGAGATGATTTAGCTGTTTTCCATGTAAATGATGATAAAAATCTGTTACAGGCTCAAAAACGATTTATAGACGGAATTATAATTTCAGCGGCACAACCAGAGAAGAAACCGCTTATCTATAAAACTCTACAGTAATAAAAAACTATGAACTCTAAAGAATTAGCAAAATATTTTGATCACACAATCTTAAAACCTTCAGCCACCTGTGCAGATGTTGAAAAGATCTGTGAAGAGGCGGTGGAGTATGGCTTTTTCAGTGTATGCGTTAATCCGGTACACGTTAAGCTCGTAAAAGAAAGATTGGCAGGCAGCGATGTGAAGGCATGTTCTGTGATAGGTTTTCCACTTGGTGCTAACACAACATCTCTGAAGGCGGCTGAAACAGAGCAGGCTGTGGCCGATGGTGCTGATGAGATTGACATGGTTATCAATGTTGGTGCACTCATCGAAGGAAGTTTTTCTTTTGTCGAAGAAGATGTGAGAGCAGTTGTTAAGGCAGCTGGCAGTAGTCTTGTAAAGGTTATTCTTGAAACCTGTATGCTTGATGATAATCAGATTGTCTCTGCCTGTGAGTTATGTAAAAAGGCTGGGGCTCATTTTGTGAAAACATCTACTGGTTTTGGAAGTGGCGGTGCTACGACTCATGATGTGGCTCTTATGAAGAAAACAGTAGGTGACGTACTCGAGGTAAAGGCATCTGGCGGCATTAAAAATCTTGCCGATACAGAGGCTATGATTAAGGCTGGCGCTGATCGCATTGGTGCTAGTGCTGGTATCGCAATAATGAAAGAGCTGGGTTGATACTATGGCAAAGCGACTCGTTTTGCTCATAATAGACAGTTTTGGTATTGGCGCCTTGCCGGACGCCGATCTTTATGGTGATGAAGGCTCCAACACCACACTGCATATCTGTGAAGGTGTGAAGCGTGTCTCTTGGCCTAACCTGCAACAATTAGGTCTTGGTAATTGTGCAGAGTTACTTGGTATAACCCTACCTGGTTGTGAAGCTGTTGATAACCCACTTGCAGGTTTTGGGGTTATGAAAGAAGCCTCAGCTGGTAAGGACACAACCACCGGTCATTTCGAACTCGCTGGTATTGTTTTAGAAGAGCCGTTTACAACCTTTCCTCTCGAATATCCTTCTTTTCCCAAAGAGTTAACAGCGGCGATTGAACTTGAATCAGGACATAAACTCCTTGGCAATAAAGGTGCTTCTGGTACCACAATAATTGAAGAGCTTGGTGAGCGCCATATCAATGGTGAAGGCATTATAGCTTACACTTCTGCTGATTCTGTTTTACAGATTGCAGCACATGAAGAGATTGTTCCAATAGATGAATTGTATCGTATATGTGAGATAGCTCGAAAACTATGCGACTCATACAATGTAGGTCGGGTTATTGCCAGACCCTTTATTGGCAAACCTGGCAATTTTACTCGTACAGGCAGAAGGCGTGATTTTTCGATGCTACCACCTACAGAGACGATTCTTACAAAGCTTCAGTCAGCTGATATTGAGACAATCGGTATTGGTAAGATAGGTGATATTTTTAGTGAGGATGGAATCACCACAAGCTTTCATGATGCTGGAAATGAAGCATGCACAAAGAGGCTTCTTACACAACTTGAGAAGAGGAATGCAGCTGATCAGTTTTTGTTTGTAAATTTGGTTGATACAGATATGCATTATGGGCATCGCAGAGATGTTCAAGGTTATCATGATGCGGTGGAAAAAATTGACACACTACTACCGCAAATTATGGAATTTTTATCAGATAGTGATATGTTGCTCATATCGGCAGATCATGGTTGTGATCCGACTTTTAAAGGTACAGATCATACTAGGGAATATGTGCCGATTCTTGCCTTTCAGAAAGGGGCAACCGGCAATAGTTTGGGCATAAGAAACAGTTTTTGTGATGTTGCTCAAAGTGTGGCTGTTTTTTTTGATGTTTCACCCATGAAACAAGGGGTTACATTTATATAACTGAGTTGGTTTAGGATAGTTCAATAACAAATCAAAGGAGAAAGAAATGAGGAAATTAACTGTACTGGCAATGGCTGTTGCAGCACTTTTCTGCTTTACTGCAACCGCAAGTGCAAAAATGAAAGCCGCCATGGTTACTGATGTAGGTGGTGTTAACGATCAATCGTTTAACCAATCTGCATGGGAAGGTTTGAAAAAGGCTGAAAAAGAGTTTGGAATTAAAGTTGCCTACAAAGAGTCTAAGCAGGATGCAGATTATGCACCAAACCTTGAGACTTTGACAGATGCAGAATATGACCTTATTTACGGAATTGGTTTTTTGATGGCTGATGCGATTAAATCTACAGCGCAACTGAATCCGGATCAGCACTATGTAATTATCGATTCATGTTATGGTGATGAAACTCCAAAAAATGTTGGTTGCGGTATTTTCCAGGAAGAGCAGCCATCTTTTCTCGTTGGTTACATTGCGGGTAAAATGACCAAGACCAATAAAATAGGTTTTGTTGGTGGCATTAAGTTTCCTCTTATTGAAAGATTTGAGTATGGCTACATGGCTGGAGCTAAGCTCGCTAACCCAGATGTAGAGATTATCCGTCAGTATGCAGAGTCTTTTTCTGATGCAGCTAAAGGCAAGGCAATTACCAACAATATGTACCAAAAAGGTGCTGATATCGTTTTCCACGCAGCAGGCGCAGTTGGTGATGGTGTAATTGAGGCTGCAAAAGAGAAAGGAAAGTGGGCAATTGGTGTTGATAAGGATCAGAACTCTCTTGCACCTGAAAATGTGATTACATCAGCTATGAAACGTGTTGATACAGCTGTTTTTGATATGGTTAAGCAGCAGAAAGATGGCGCTTTCCCTGGTGGAAAGGCTGTCGTTTATAATCTCAGCAACGATGGTGTTGGCATTGCTCCTACTTCCAGCAAACATGTTTCTGCAGAAATTCTTGCAGAGGTTGACGGTTTAGTCGCTAAGATTAAAGCTGGCGATATTGTAGTACCTGCAACTCTTGAAACCTACGAAGCATTTGTAAAATAATAAGCGGCCTTTATAGCATCGGTTTCAATTTATGAAACCGATGCTCTTTTGCTGGAGACCACTTTGAATACCATCGATTTTTCTCAAAAAGTCGTTGAGATGACAGGTATCACCAAAAAATTTGGTGATTTTGTTGCCAACGACGAAATTAATCTCACAATTCATAAGGGCGAAGTCCACGCATTGCTTGGCGAAAATGGTGCAGGCAAAACAACCCTCATGAATGTTCTCTATGGACTGTATCAACCGACTACTGGCAACATAAAAATTAACGGTAAACCTGTAAATATAGGTGATCCGAATATTGCCATCAAGAACGGTATAGGTATGGTTCACCAACATTTTATGTTGGTAGAGCCCTTTACTGCAGCCGAAAATATTATTCTTGGTAATGAGCCCACTAAGGCTTGCGGTGTCGTTGATTTGAAAAAGGCTGAAGAGGATGTTGCAAAACTTTCAGAAGACTATGGCCTTCTAGTTGATCCGAAAGCACTCATTCAGGATCTATCCGTTGGTAGTCAGCAGCGGGTTGAAATTTTAAAAACGCTCTATCGAGGAGCACAAATACTTATCTTTGATGAACCGACAGCGGTTCTCACTCCTCCAGAAATACAAGAGCTTGTGGAAATTATCCGTAATCTTACTGAAGATGGAAAATCCATCATCATCATTACCCACAAACTCAAAGAAATTAAGCAAGTAGCCGACTTCTGTACAATTATCAGAAGAGGAAAACATATAGACACCGTTGAGGTGGACAAGGTCACAGAAGAAGAGCTTGCCTCCATGATGGTTGGTCGCGAAGTGAGTTTTAAAGTTGATAAAGAAGAGCATCAATCAGGAGCTAAAACCCTTGAGGTGAAAAATCTCTGTGTTGAAGATTCACGTGGAGTTATGGCAGTAAATAATCTGAATCTGCAGCTTAACAAAGGAGAAATTCTTGGTATAGCCGGTGTAGACGGAAATGGTCAGACCGAGTTGATTGAAGCACTCACAGGCCTTAGGAAGGTTAAAAGTGGTGCCATTGAGGTTAATGGCAGAGACATAACCAATCTTAGTCCGTACAAAATAATTCATGATCATAAGGTGAGTCATATCCCAGAAGACAGGCAGAAGCGAGGGCTTGTCTTTGAGTTTGATGTGGCTGAAAATATGATCCTGCAAAACTATGCAACACCTCAATTTTCCAAAAGATTCACTCTGTTAAAGAAAAAGATATACGATAACGCAGAAAAACTTATTGAGCGCTTTGATATTCGTCCACAAAATGCCAAACTTCACTCCAAAGCTTTATCCGGTGGTAATCAGCAGAAGATGATTATTGCTCGAGAAGTCTCCAATGAACCGGAGGTGCTTATAGCAGCACAGCCTACACGTGGTCTCGACGTTGGAGCCATTGAATATGTTCATGAAGCACTGGTGGCACAACGTAATCAGGATAAAGCTGTATTACTGATCTCCTTTGAACTTGATGAGGTCATTAATGTTTCAGATCGTATTGCAATCATCTATGAAGGTGAGATTGTAGGTATTGTTGATCCAAAAGATGCGGATGAAAAACAGATCGGTTTGCTTATGGCAGGAGGTGCAGCATGAAAGAGTTCATAAACAAACTGAAAGAACGGGTCTTAAAAGGCTCACTTGGTGTAACTGTTGTCTCGGTATTGCTGGGTTTTCTTGTTGGCGCAGTTATCCTGATGATAGCGGGTTTTAATCCGATTGAAGCCTATGGTGCAATTTTACGGGGTATCTTTGCCAAGCCCAAATATATGTCGTATGTAGTGATTTATTCGACACCTCTTATTATTACCGGTCTTTCCGTTGCCTTTGCCCTGCGTACCGGTCTTTTTAATATTGGTGCTGAAGGCCAGTTTATTGTTGGTGCTCTGGCTGCTGGACTTGCGGGCTATTTTTTGAAGATGCCCATTTTCCTACATGTGCCAGTTTGTCTTTTAATAGCAATGACCTGTGCTGCAATATGGGGGGCACTTGCCGGGTATATAAAAGCAAAATTCGGTGTACATGAGGTTATCTCGACAATTATGCTTAACTGGACTGCGCTTTATCTGTCTAACTGGATTGTAACCATTAAAAGCTTTGGTAAGATGGGTACCGGAAAGTCGCATGCAATTCAGGAAACAGCCAGAATTGATCTGTATGGTCAGTGGAAAATAACAGAGGCTGGAATTGACTTTATTCGCTCCCATAAAATTCTGGGTGATATTCTAAAGTCACCCGTTAACTGTGGTATTCTTTTCGCTATCTTCTTTGCCTTTGTGGTCTGGTATATTCTTAATAAAACAACACTTGGCTATGAGTTACGGGCTGTAGGTTTTAACCCCCATGCAGCAGAATACGGTGGGATTAATGTTAATAAGTCTATTGTTACCTCAATGTCCATTGCTGGTGCGCTTGCTGGTGCAGCTGGCGCTTTACAGGTGATGGGAGTTAGTCATCGTGTCGCAAAGCTTGCGGCCATGGAGGGGTACGGTTTTGATGGGATTGCAGTATCTCTTATTGGAAATAATACTGGTTTTGGTTCTGTACTAGCTGGTTTTCTGTTTGGTGGCTTAAAGTATGGTGGCTCCAAGATTCAGGATGCAGTAGGAGCTCCAACAGAAGTCATTAACATAGTTGTCGGCACGATTATTCTGTTCACCGCTATGCCGATGTTGATTCGATTAATTCTTGGACAAAGGAGGGGTTAATCGTGGAAATGATTATAAATGATATCGGTTTTATTATCGGCACAACCCTGATGTACTCCACTCCACTTATTTACACCTCCCTAGGTGGTGTTATTACTGAGCGTTCCGGTGTTGTTAATATTGGTCTTGAGGGCATGATGTTCTTTGGTGCCTTCGTAGGTGCTGCTGTTGCCTATTTTAGCGGTAATCCTTGGCTTGGTCTTCTATGTGCAGCGCTCGGTGGATCTCTTTTTGGCCTTATCCATGCCATTGCCTGTGTGACTTTTTCTGCTGAGCAGATTGTCTCAGGTATTGCTATTAACTTTTTGGGTGCAGGTTCTGCTCTCTTTTTAAGCCGCATGTTCTTTGATGGGGCAACCCAAACAACACCGATTCCAGAAAAGATACCGCTTCCCTTAGATTTTCTATTTGGTGAGGGTAAGCTTTTTCCATCGTCTGGGTTTATGGATCTGGTTTTCAACAGGTTTGCGACAGTCTATCTTGCCTTTATCCTCGTCTTTGTTGTCTGGTTTGTTCTGTATAAAACAAAGCTCGGTATGCGTGTTCGTGCTGTTGGCGAAAACCCAGAGGCTGCAAACACCCTGGGTATCAGTGTGACCAGAATTAGGTATGGTGCTGTCATCATGTCCGGTTTTTTCGCAGGCCTTGGTGGTGCAGCCATGTCCATTGCTGTTGTTTCAAGGTTTTCAAACACCCTCATCTCAGGTCACGGATTTATTGCCCTTGCTGCTATGATCTTTGGTAAATGGAAACCACAGGGGGCAATGCTCGCCTGTCTGCTCTTTGGTGCTGCAAAAGGTTTTGAAATATATCTCGGATTTAAAGGTGTACCTATACCAGGTCAGGTGTTGGCAATGCTGCCGTATGTTCTAACACTCGTTATTCTTGTAGGAGTTGTCGGAAAGACTACACCACCGGCTGCGATCGGTAAAATCTTTGATAAGGGTGGCCACTAATGGAAATGAAGAAAATCACAGAAGCAGCAGACTTTATCTCTGCAAAGCTTAGCGAGAGTCCTAAATTCGGTGTTGTTCTCGGCTCCGGTCTTGGTGCCTTTGCTGATCAGTTAGCTGATAAGGTGATTATCCCATTTGGAGATATCCCACATTTTCCGGTGTCTACAGTAGAAGGGCATAGTGGTCAAATTGTAGTTGGAAAACTACAGGGCATTTCAGTTTTGGTGTTACAGGGCAGATTCCATTACTATGAGGGCTACTCGATGGATCAGGTGGTCTTTCCACTGCGTTGTATGCTTAAGCTTGGAGTTTCGAATCTGATTGTAACTAACGCTGCAGGGTCTGTGGATATAAATTATAAGCCTGGTGATCTGATGCTCATTAAAGATCACATTAAACTACAAGGCGATAGCCCACTCAGAGGAAGAAACTTTGAAGAGTTTGGCCCTCGTTTCAATGATATGTCTGATCCATACTCAAAGGAGATCAGGGCGATTGCCAAAGAGTGTGCAAGCGAGCAAAATATAGAGCTGAAAGAGGGGGTCTATTATTATATGACTGGTCCAAGCTATGAAACAGCAAGCGAAGTAAAAGCTATAAATATCCTTGGTGGTAACGCAGTTGGCATGTCTACTGTTCCAGAGGTTATTGTCGCTTCTCATGGTGGTATGAAGGTGATGGGGCTAAGCTGTATTACCAATATGGGAACAGGTATCCTCGATCAACCTCTCAACCATGAAGAAGTTATTAAGACTAGCGAGAAAGCCCGTGAGAAGTTTCTCACACTTCTGGATAATGTGATTGTTCAGTGGGATAAAAAGTAAGGTCTCAGTTAATCAAACAACCGTGTAACTTATATTACACGGTTTCGAAGGTTATGAAATACAGTGTCAAGTGATTCTCCACTGTGCGTCTGTCTGAGTTGCTCCAATTGATTTTGGACAAAGTTATAGCTATTGCTATTGTCCAGATCAGTTAGTCTATGATAATACCCCTGCCTTTTGCCTAATATATAATTATACATTTTCTCTTCAGGATAAGAGAGAAAGGTGTCGATGATACCAAGTAACTTCTGTTTATCATCTGGAAATGTACCTACAATTTCATTGAGAAGATTAACACTGTGAGAGTTACTATAGAGGCTGTGTATGCCTTCTAGTTGAGTAATTAAGCTTCGCTGTTCTTCGATTATCTCAAGCTCAGACAACATGGTGAAGCTGTCGTCCGATATCATTTTACCAAGCCCTGTTTCTGTTTTTACAGCAAGTGACATGACCCTAATATTATATGGGTCTAGCCTGTTTAAAACCGTGGCTGTTTGTTTGATATGCTCTGTTGATAATTCTCTGCCACCAAGACCGAAGATAACAAAAACTACCAAATTCATACCTGCATTTTTGCCTTTGAGTGTTGAGTTTATTATTGACTCTGCTGTAACACCTTTACGTATCTTTTCAAGCACCTTATCTGAACCTGACTCAATACCACAATAGAGCATGTTCAGGCCAGCATCATGAATCTCCTGAATTTCAGATTCCGACTTCCTTCCCATTGTCTGAGCACGACCGTAGGAACTAATTCGATTAATAGATGGGAAAGTGTTTTTCAGAGTTTGCAGTACTTCGAGAAGATCTTTTGTCTTCATAGCAAAGGAGTCGCCATCCTGAAGAAAACAGGTCTCAAACGTAGCTCCACTATAATAGTCATGTGCTGCAAAGATATCCTCTTTAATCTCCTCAACCGATCGGATGGAAAACCGCATATCCTTGAAAAGAGTACAGTAATGACAACGATTCCATGGGCAGCCTCGAGTTGTGCGAATGAGTAGGCTGTCTGCTTCATCAGGCGGGCGAATGGGGCCTATTTCAAAATTATTAAGTTCCATAGGTTGAGGTAATTATATGTTTTTGTATTATTTGATCATCTCATCTTTCAAAAAACAATGAAAGCTGGGAATGGTTTTATCTCCTCCCCAGCTTAGCCTTATGCTATCTGATCCATTTCATTCAAAGTAAAGTCTTCGACTGCTCCTTCTGTGGCAGCCATGTACTCCTTAAGATGTTGATTGCCCATATGTGTCTGCCATAATTCACGAGATTCCCAGTTTTCATAAAAGAGGAAATGGGTAGGATTATCATTATCTTGGTGAAGGTCGTAATTGATGCAACCCTTCTCTGCTCTGGTGATATCGATCAGTTTTAAAAGTTCAGATTTAACCAAGTCAACTTTGTCTGCCTTAGCTTTAATGTTTGCAACAATTGTCAGTTTTGTCATGAGTTTTTCCATTAGTTAAAATTTTTGTTTTGCATTTTATAAATGCTTGACTGTTACAGAACAAAGTAATACGGTCTGATTGATGTTTAAAATTAATTAGAGAAATGATACCTATGAGTAAATCGAATAGATATGTTCCGAAACTTGATACTGACCTCATCTCGCTTCGTGCCCTTGTTGCCATAGCTGAGGAGGGGAGTTTTTCTGCTGCCGCCCAAAAAATAGGACGAACACAGTCTGCTGTAAGCTTGCAAATTGCAAAGTTGGAAGAACGAATTGATGCAAAGTTATTTGAACGTACAAGCAGAAAAGTGACTATTACTGCGGCAGGAGAAAAATTTACAGCCTATGCACGCAGGATTCTTGACCTTGCTGATGAAGCAATGATGTCTATTTCAGCTCCTGATGTACAGGAAGTTCTGCGGATAGGGTTTGCTGATTATCTAGCGCCCAAACACTTACATAGCCTACTGGCAAGATTTGGTCGTGCCCATCCTCAAGTTGACCTGAAGCTTAATCTCGGCTCCGGCATTGCACTCTATAATGAGTTGAAAGAAGGGAATTTGGATATTGTAGTTGCTGGCCCAGAGCCTGGAGACGGTCAACTCTTGCTCAGAGAACCACTTGTCTGGGTTGGTACGAAAGACTATGAACCTGAAGAAAGTATTTCCTTGATTCTTATGCCGCCACCCTGCAGTTATAGGAAAGCTGCTTACGATGCGCTTGCCACAGAAAACTTCCGTTTTAAGCTCACCATGGAGGCAAATTCGATTCAGGGAGTGCAGTCAGCAGTTGCAGCTGGGCTTGGGATTTCGGTTATGGCTCAATCAGCGGTTACAGAGAGCCTTCAAGTGTTGGATGGCATCTATCCAGCACTACCTAAAACCTCAATCTTCGCTTATATAAAATCGGATGCACCTGAAATTCTAACAGATCGATTTGTGACCTTTTTAGTAGAAGGCCTTGGTTCATATGGTGTGGCTTGAAAAGCTGTATTATTTCGTACTAAGTTTGAATGGATTAGGCAGGATATCATCAAGCGTGAAAACTTGCTCAGAGCCATTGGTTATAACCCATGCGTTGGGGGCAAGTTCAGCAAGCCATTGACGGCATGCACCACAGGGCATGGTAAGATTCGCAGAGTCTCCAGCAGCATCAATACAGTTAATGGCAATGCCGATTATTTCAGTGGCATCATTCATCCGAGCATGGGCAATCGCCACTCGTTCACCACAGGTGCCAAGATTGTTGGAGGCGTTTTCGATGTTTGCACCTTGAAAAACACCTTTATCTGTAAGAACAGCCGCACCAACACGAAAGTTGGAATACGGTGCGTAAGCCTTTAAGGCGGCCTCTGAGGCTGCTTCGAGTAATTGTTTTTGTTCTGGTGTCATCATTTCCCCGTTAAAATAGCCACAAAACCACCTGCAGGTTTCGTGGCTATGTAATTTAATACTACTACTTAACGGTAATACGTCCTTCAGTCTTTGGAGCTACTTTTCCAAGGTTTTGGATGTATTCCATGGTTGCATCAGCATCGACATAACCAGTGTCGTACTTGGCAAGATCTTTGAGCATCTTGTAGCCGTCACCGCCAGCTGCGACAAAATTGTTGGTTACAACCTTATAAGTCTTTACAGGATCGATTGGAGCATCGCCAACCATCACATTTTCAGCTTTTTTATCTGCACTATTGTAGGTGACTTTAAGGCCTGCAACCTGCATAAAAGCACCGCTACCAACTTTTCCAGCTGCGAGATTGAGTACCTCAATGATCTGCTCACCAGTCATATCAATAACAACTAAGGTGTTACCAAAAGGTTGTACAGTAAGAACATCACGATAACTGATGGTACCAGGAGCAATGCCTGCACGAATACCGCCACCGTTTTGAAAGGCAATTTCAGCACCAGTTTTAGCAAGCATTCCGTTGGTAATTAAATTGCCAAGATTGGTTTCTTGAGAACGGTTAACACTTTTACCACCTGTCAGTTCAACGCTAGCCTCACCAATGGCTTTTCCAAGAAGTTTATCTGCACCTTCTATAAACGGCGTTTGAGCTTCAAGAATTTCTTTATCTTCCACATATCCAGTACCTGCATATTTATAGTACTTTTTACCGTTGTACTTAACGCGCTTCTTACCGTTTACAGAAAGAAGTTCATAGTTATGCTTGGTAACCTTGTTTGAAATGTTATCAACAACAAGGTCAAGGCGGCCCATTGACTCAGAGTACCCACCAGCTTGTACAATAATGGTGTTCCCTACTAAGATCGGTTCTTCAAGGTCAGTATGTGTATGGCCACCAACAATAATATCAATGCCGGGTACAGCTGCTGCAAGTTTTTGGTCATCAACATAACCCATACCTTCGTCATAAAGGCCAATATGGGTAAGAGCGATTACAAGATCAGCCTTTCTTCTTAAAAGCGGTACATGTTTTTTAGCTGTTTCAACTACGCTTTTAAATTCGAGATCAGCAACGTTTTCAGGGAGAACAAGTGTTGGAGTCTCTTCGGTAAGAAGTCCGAGGATTGCAACTTTTAAACCACCGATATCTTTTATAACATAGGGCTTAACAAGGGTCTTGCCGGTATCTTTTTTTACAACATTTGCACCAAGAATAGGAAACTCAGCCCATTCAATCTGTTTTAATAACACTTCACGAGAATTATCAAATTCGTGATTACCAAGCACCATAGCGTCATAACCGATCATATTCATCAGTTTGAAATCTGGTTTAGCATCAAGAAGATCAGACTCAGGTACACCAGTGTTTACATCACCTGCTGAGAGCACAAGTACTGCACCACCATCTTTTTCTGCCTCTGCTCGAGTAATATTGACCAGAGTTGACTGGGCGGCTAAACCACCTACATCTTTTACTGGATATGGATTGAATTTTTGAAAGTGACCGTGATGATCATTGGTATGCAGGATGGTGAGCTTTTTTTCTGCTGCATAACTCATGCTGCTAGTCAAAAGACACAGTACAAATAAGGATGCAAAAAGTTTTACTGATTGAGTGAAACCCATTGAACGCCTCCGTTTTGGTTAATCCAAAAATTTGGAATTGATAAAGTCGTATAACAAATAAACTCCTCTATTATAAAACTATTTCAAGACAAGACGAGTCTTTTTTATCAGTAACTTAATTCTGCATTAAGACATCAATGGTGGTGAGGATGGTTGCCCCCGGTATGCACATGGTGATGCTCGTGAATATGTATTTCCGGTGAAACATTAATTTGACCATCTTCAATGGTATGGAGCTTATCCGTTATTTCGTCAAGAAAACTTAAATCATGGGAAATGACTACCTGCAAAAGATCAAGTTCTTGAAGAATTTCAGTGAGCCTGCTCCTGGTGGACGGGTCAAGATTGTTGGTTGGTTCATCAAGTAGTAACAGTTGTGGATCCATAGAAAGAATTGTGGCTAGCGCGACCAGTTTCTTTTCGCCACCTGATAGTCTATGGGTAATTCGCTCTTCAAAGCCTTCAAGACCAAGCTTTTTAAGGGTGGATTTTGCCTTCTCTATAGCCTCTTCCTGACTGGCACCAAGATTTAATGGGCCAAAAGCTACATCTTCAATAACGGTTGGTGAAAAGAGCTGATCGTCTGAGCTTTGAAAGAGAAAACCAATGTTTTTTCTCAGTGACCGAACATCCTGTTTGTCCTCAACCTTCTCACCTTGAAAGAAAATATCACCTTCATCCGGTTTGATTAGACCTACCATGATATGTAAAAGTGTGGTTTTACCTGAGCCGTTTGGCCCTATCAAGCCAATTTTTCCTTCAGTTAAAGAGAGGTTAAGGTGATGTAAGATCGGACGTGCAGGATTAAAACTGTAACTGATATTTTTAAGCTCAAGAAGTGGTTTCATCGTCAATTAGAGGCCTGTAAAGAGTTGCAAATATGAGCTGATACCGATAAATGTAATGGTCGTTATGCACACAAGGAAGAATAAAAAATCTTTTCTGTCAAGGACCTTAGCTTTCAACGGGATGAGTTTGTCATCAAAGCCTCGTAACATCATTGCCTGATGTATTCTTGAAGATCGATTGTGGCTTCTCACAAGAGTCATACCAAAAAGATATGCAAATGTGCGGTAAGTGTGCATTGTGCTTTTGGGGACAAAGCAACGCATTCTTGCAGCACGAAGAAGTGTTTTGTATTCATCATAGATAACAAAAATATAACGATAGGCAAAAAGCAAAATAAAGCAGAGTCGTGTTGGCAGATGGAGCTTTTCAAGTCCATGGCCTATGGCTGCAGGTGTTGAAGTTGCTAGCAGTGCAATAATGCCAGTGAGTGCAGCATTTGTTTTTATTGTAAGTAGTAGCGCAAGGAAAATACCTTCTCGACTAATATCAAAAGAACCAATATGTGCTATTGGAGTACCTTGATAAGTAAATGGCAGAGTCAACCAGATAAAGAGGGTGAAACTGTTGACTAGAATGAGTCTTTTTAGAATTGCAGCTGGTGAAATGGTACTGAAAAGGATAAGACAAACACCCAGCACAAGAGATAAACAGGCGCCAGAAAGAGTGTGATGCATAGCTGTCTGCACAGCAAAACAGACAGCTATAATGATTTTGACCCGAGGATCAATTCTGTGTAGTAAGGAACTACCTATAGAAAAATCTTCTCGGATCATTTTGAGTTATTCAGCAAGTTTATATTCATCCATATAGATCCAGAGTACAGCTCCAATTTCAACACCCTTGTCATTACCTGCTGGATCCTTGAGTGTATAGTCTGCTTCAGTGAGTGCTGCAAATCCCCACCAGCCAGCTTGTGGGCAGGTAAAAGAGAAAATACCATCTTCATCAGCTCGGATTACCTGTGTGATATGATAATCGCTGGGAGAGGTAAATTTCTTTTGCTCATTATATAGTTCAACTTCTACTTCTGCATGAGCAAGAGGTTTACCGTTTATAATTACTTGACCAACAAAACTGTTGCCAGCATAATTACCAAACGGTCGAAGCATTGGAATGATTTCAGCAGGAAGTCCTGCTGGTTTTTCCCAGCCCTGCTCAGCCCCATAGGCTGCAACAATAGTTTTTGTATAATGAATTATAGATACATCTTCCGCTGGTTCCCAGTATGGTTGAGGCTCCATGACAAATTGGTAAACTCCAGGCCTTGCAAACTTGAACTCAGTTTTCCAGCTATCATAGTCCATCACCTTAGCTGGTTTTAGTGTTTTAGTCAGGTCTATTTTACCATCAACAATAACACTAAAGTTGGCTGGCTTTTCAAGCTTCATTCCGATCATTTCGAAGGGGTGTGAAAAAGACAGGTTAATTTCAGCTGTTCGATTCTCCTGAGTGATAACATTTGTTGATGGAATCACCATGCCAAAGTGAGCAGAAACATTAGTTGCCGTAAAACAGAGTAAAGAAAGTGCAGTGAAACAGATTTTTTTATTCATCAGAGCCTCTCAGAGTTATTGTTTTCTGGATTTAAAATAGCCAAAAAGACCCATCAAACCGAAAATAATACCAATTCCAGCCAGTATATCTTTGGTTGTTGGACCTGTAGGTTGCTTTTGTTCGGCGAGCTTACGCTTGATTGGGGCAAGTTGTGTTGCTACTTCTTTTTTGACTTCATCATGGATTAGGCTGCGAATCTGCTTGGTGCTGAGTACGTAGAGTTTGTCAACATCACCCAGCTGGTCTTTACTGACTATTTCAACTGAGTCAACCTCTTCAATCGGATGTGTCTCTTCTGTTGCACCAGTTTGGTAGTCTTCTGCCAAAAGTAGCCATTCCCCTTTGTGCCCATCACCGCTGTTAATGGTGACTTTGAGATTTCTAGGACTATCAAAGTCTGGTGTAGAAAAAGTAAATATGCCTTTTTCGTCTGTTGTTCCTGTGAGTAGTTGAGCTTCACCATCAAACACTTCAATAGTTCCACCTCTTACCGGATTATCGTTATTAAATTTTGCCTCACAGATAATAGTTCCACTACTTTCATAGGCAAAAACATGGACTTTGTGTGCAAGAGCTGATGATGGCACAACAAAAAAGAAAGTTAAAACCAATAGACTGATATACGTTTTGATACAAAAGAATAGATGTATTTTCATTGAGCAGGTAATCCAAAAAATTCAGGTTGAACCTTTAGTAAAAAGGTCACAGTAAAAAGGGTAATTATTCCTTCTATAATCATAAGAGGAATGTGGGATAAAAAGATGAGCTTAGCTGTTGCGACAAATGCTTCACCTGTTGTTGCCACGGTAATAGACATTAAAAGAGTGCCCAGAAGAACACTTAAAAAACCGCTACCAAAAGCTGCAACCTTTTGTTTGGTTGCAGTTGTGTTCAACAGTGGTTTGAAGATATAAAAGCAGATGAGTGCAGGTATTGCCATATTGGCAGTATTAACTCCAAGTACCGTAAGTCCGCCAAATTGGAAGAGGAGCATCTGCAGAAAAAGTGCTACAAGAATAGCTGGAAAGCATGCCCAACCCAGAGTAATTCCCATTAGGCCGGTTAAAATAAGATGGATGTTTGCAGGGCCAATTGGCACATGAATAAGGCTTGCAACAAAAAAAGCGGAGGTGAGCATGGCTGTAGTCATGATTTTCTCACCATCCAAGTGCTTTAAACCGATGGCTGTACCAACTACTGTGATTGCCCCTCCTGTGATAAGAATTGGGGCGCTGAGAATTCCTTCTGATATGTGCATGGGTTCAAAACTCCGGTAACACGAATTAAATTTTGGTGTTACTATAGCATGAGATGAAAAAGTGTCAAGAAGTTGCAGCAGGTAGAAGTGATTTTTTTGAATTTGCTAAAAAGTATATGATGAATCAGTTACTTTCACTATTAAGATTAATACCACAAGAATAAATCACTAGCTCAATTGCATTCAATGAGGTTCATGTCCGTTTATGAAGCAGCTTTGAAACATCACTGAGAAAACCATCTACATCAATATCACCAACGAGATCAGGGATTTCAATTAAGGGCAGTGTACCTGCTTTTTTCTGCATGTTTTTCCTACAAATCTGTTGGGCATTATATTTTGCCTCCCAGAAGGAGTGATTCTGGCAGACTTCACTTGGTAAGACCTTATTAAGGATAAATCCTTGAACCTCTATGCCAAAGTCATTAAATGATTTTGCAATATCAGCTGCTTGTTCTACAGGTAAAGGTTCTGGATTGGCCACCACCCAGGCTTTGGTGTCAGTTTGAAGAAGCGAGATAATACGTTCAGTGAGGGATCGCCAAGTGTTGATTAATTCCAATGGGTCAACGTTGTTGAACACCTTCCTTACCTTAAAATAGAGTTTATGGGCTTGAGTGAGGTGAGAGTAGAACATCTGTTGAATAAACAGCAAATTCAAGGTTGTTACCGTTGGAGCTGTATCCCAGATAATAGTTTCATATTCCCCGGATTCAGCCATTGTGAGAAGATAATCTAGCATAAACTCTTCATCGATACCTGGCGCACCTTCAATATAATCGATGATTTCCCGTCCAACAGGTAAAAAAGATGACAGTACTGAATAGACATCTTCGGCAAATTTTTCTCGCCATAACTTTAAGACGAGTGCTCGGTTTAACTCTACCGCGTCGAGATTGGGAGCAACTTGGTAGACTTTTTGATCCAATGGTTTTTTGAATATTTCACTCAGCGACCCTGAAGGATCTGTAGAGATGAGGAGAGTTTTGCTACTTTCAGCATGATAAAGGGCTGTCGCAACCGACATTGTTGTTTTGCCGACACCGCCCTTACCTGTAAACATTTCAATTTTAGTCATTTTGAGAAGCCACAATTATTCTTTTATATAGTTACAATTAAACCAATTCAAAGTGATAGCCATATGGCCGAACACTAGTTCTACCCTATAAAAATAGCTTTTCCCACTTTCCTTTGAAAAAACTGTTCAAACCAAAAACAATCTAAAACCAAGGTGAGGTGATGAAGTCTCAACAGTGTTGTTGGAACATAAAATCAGGGTTTGATTTCATTGCCTGAGAAAAATGTGATACACTTTTGCCAATACGGATTTTTGTAGACAGGTGGCTTCTGGATGCCTGTTGAATTAGGTTGTTGTTCGCTTACCTAACAAGGAGAAAGAGATGCAAGAAGGAATTCGTTGTCGGCTGAACTATGTGTATTGCCAACCCCTAAAAAAGCGATTTGTGACAAATCTTTTGATACCTTTAGTGACGGCATTTTCTTCCATGATTTTGATTTCTTCCAATGCATGGGCGCAGCATGAGGCAGAAGTTATTCACTGGTGGGTCTCAGGTAGTGAACGAGCAGCGCTGGAAGTTGCAATTGACACTTTTGAAGCGAGAGGAAACCAGTGGATTGATACTGCTGTTGAGTCCTCATATTATGCTAAGACAGCAGCAATTACACGGATAAACAATGCTAAACCACCAACGGCTGTTCAGTGGCACACAGGTGTTTCCTTGGTGGAGATGTATAAAGAAGGTCTTTTCAGAGATTTAACGAGTCTAGCAAAAGAAGAGCAATGGCTGGATGTTTTACCCACGGCAATTAAGGACAATATCAGTGTGGATGGGCAGTTTGTAGCTGTGCCTGTAACACTCCATAGTTCCAACTGGTTATGGGCGAATAAAAAGATACTGGATGAGGTCGGAGTTGCAGTACCGACGAACTGGCAAGAGTTCCTGGAGATTGCTCCAAAAATTGCAGCGGCGGGTTATACCCCGTTGGCTTTAGGTGGACAGTCTTGGCAGGAGCGTGCTCTCTTCCTTCCGGTTGTGTTTGGTAGTGGAGGTGCTCAGTTTTATATGGATGCACTGGTTAACCATGATCCTGAGGCGCTCTCCAGCCAACAGATGATCAACGCCTTCTCTCTTTTTGGTGAGCTTCGACAATATATCGATTCAAAAAGCCCTGATAGAAGTTGGTCAGATACAACAGAGCTTGTCATTGAAGGTAGAGCAGCATTTCAGATTATGGGAGACTGGGCAAAAGGAGAGTTTCTCCAGGCAGGTAAAAAACCTGGTGTTGACTTCCTTTGTTCACCAAGCCCAGGAAGTGATAACTCCCTACTGTTAGTGTCTGATGCTTTTGCTATGGTGAATACGGCAGATGCCGACATTCGTGCAAGTCAAAATGAACTTGCACGAACACTGATGGATAAAGATGTGCAGCGAGCAATGAGCCTTCATAAAGGCTCTATTCCTCCAAGAATCGATGTTGCGTTGGATGACTTTGATACCTGTGCACAGCTTGCTCAGAAGATTACTGCTCAGAAGGAGGGTACCTATCCAGGATTTAGCATGGCCAATAAAGGTATTGTGGGTAGCGCAATCATGTCAGTGATTTCATCATTCTGGAATAACCCAGAATTATCTCCGGCTGAAGCTGCCAAAATGCTTGCAGATGCTGTTAACAAAGCTAAGCTATAAAAAATAGTTATTGTCCACTTATTGACCTGTGAGATTTATACTAACAAACCTAACTATGGCAAGATCGATACGAACCCATCTGTTGGCAGCTTTTGCAGTTATTGTAGCGATTTCACTTACCGCTGTACTCTTTTCTTGGGTATCCGTGAAAAATACTCGAGAAAAGCTGGACGTCATTGTTTCCGAAACACTTCCTCTTATTTCTAACTCACTCAAGCTGGATAAGTACGCTCAGCTTTTTAGTCTTTATATCCACGAATTTCATGAAATCAATTCAACTACAGAACATGAGGATCTGACAAAAAAACTTGATACATGTATCGAGGAAATAGAGGTTCTACTCGACAACTTGGAACTTCTTAAATTTGATAGTGATAGAATTCAACTTATCCGTTCTCAAACGAACCAACTTGTTGAATCCATGGCTGAACAGAATGAACATTTTCATGTGTTCAGTAAAGCAAGTAGCACTTTGCAGCAGGCTGTAGCAGCATTACGTGAAAAGCAGCAGACTTTTATTACCATTACAACCCCACAAGTAGATAACAGCTATCAGGACTTTCTGGATAAAAGTGACTCTATTAGTTCAGAAATGCGTAAATTTATTTCTAGGTTCGAGACCGATCCACTGAATACGAATGCAGCACTACTAGATAGTAAGGTAAGAGTCGGTTTTGATACCCTTGTAAGCTCTGCAGCTGGTGAGATGCGTTATACTCTTGAGGCTGTTGCGCTCACCTATCTTGCAACAAGTTTGCTCTATGAAGCAGCCAATTCTCGTGAACTTGATCAGATAAATCGACTTGAAGCACAGTTTCAACAGTTAATTCCAAAAATTAGAACGATCAGATTGATCCTGTCCCACTCGAGCCCAGACAAGCATGACGTAATAATCTCAGCTGTACCTATTTTCAATTTTGGGGTCGATAAATCAGTGCCATCTATATTTAATCTTCGTAGACAGGAACTTCTTCTTCGAAAAATTGCGGCAAATGCAGCAGGGGATGCTTTGTTGTTTGGAGAGAATTTAACCGCCGCTTTAGATGATCTCAATGTTGCAACAGAAGAGCTTGCAGCTAGCACCTCCAACCAGTTACATGCAAATTTAAAGATGGCTCAGACTGTACAGATTGTACTTGGTGTCAGTGCTGTACTTTTTTCACTGCTTATAGCCTGGCTATATGTTGAGAAAGCAGTAATTAGTAGGATATCTGCTCTTCGAGCAGCGATGGAAAGTGGTTCAAAAGGAGGGGAAATGGATATTCACACCTCCGGCAATGATGAGATAAGCTATATGGCGCGAGCATTATATACCTTTATTGATCAACAAAAAACAGCAGAGAGTCGCATTCGTACAACTCTTGATGAGCTTAACGCTGTGCTAGATAATATAGAATATGGAATTGTTTTTCTTGATAGTAAGCTGAATGTACAGCTTACTAACCGAGCGTTTGTTCAAATGTGGGAAATCCTCCCCACAACGCTTTCTCAAGCATTGTCTCTAGAACAACTTATAGATAGTACAATTTGTACTAACATCAATCTGCCCAATGCCGAATCTGTCAGCCTTTCACCTGAAAATATAACAAAAGTCTTGTGTCGTAGTGCTCTTAGCCCAACAGAAATTGAACTTCATAACGGGAAAATCTTTCAACATCAATGTTATGAATTTGGAGAGAAGGGGCAAATGCTTACCTTTTTCGACATTACAGATCTAAAAGAGAATCAGAGAAATCTTGTCCAGGCAAAAAAGACAGAAACAATTGGTTTAATGGCAGGCGGCGTTGCCCATGATTTAAATAATATCCTGTCTGGAATAGTGTCCTACCCAGACCTTTTGCTTTCACAGCTTTCAGAGGAAAGCAATTTGCGACAACCAATTGAGACAATAAAAAAGTCTGGCCAGCGAGCAGCTGCAGTTGTGGCCGATCTTTTAACGATTACAAGAGGGGCAATATCCCAAAAAGAGGTCGCAAACATCAATACCCTTGTTAAAGAGTATTTAACATCACCTGAAGGGATGCAATTAAAAGAGCTTTACCCGGAAGTAATTATCTCTACAGAGCTCTCTACACAACCCCTTTACTGCAAGTGTGTTCCGATGCAGATAAAAAAATGTTTAATGAATGTAATTGCAAATGCAGCTGAGGCAATTGGTAGTAGTGGTACTGTTAATATTTCTGTCGCTGTTGATATTCCATCGTCTTTGTTGCCCTTACCAAAAGAGTTAGAGATGAGTGAACTGCTGGTTATAACGGTTAGTGACAATGGCCCTGGAATCTCTGAAGAAGATATTAAACATATTTTTGAACCATTTTACTCAAGAAAGGTGATGGGGAGAAGTGGCACAGGCCTTGGTTTAACAATTGTCTGGAATACGCTCAAGGACCATGGGGGAGGGATTCTTGTTGAAAGTGATAAGAGAGGAACCTTATTCCATCTTCTTCTACCTGTAGAACACGGGCTTGATTTAGAAGCAAAGAGTTTATCAACCGTTGTTGAAATGCAGGGAAATGGAGAGCACATCCTTGTCGTTGATGATGAACAATTGCAAAGAGACATTGCAAGCCGAATGTTATCCACACTGAACTACCAGATAACAGCAGTTGCTTCTGGTGAGGAGGCAATGAGACTCATTAAGGAGCAAGAATTTGATCTTATATTATTGGACATGGTTATGAGTCCTGGCATAAATGGGCGAGAAACATTTGAGCAGATTGTTACTCTCAAACCTGAACAGAGAGCTGTAATTATTAGTGGTTATTCTGGAAGTGAGGATATAGATATGGCTAGATCCCTTGGTGTTAAGGAATCGTTACTTAAGCCATATACAGTTAAGCAGCTTGGAGAAACTGTGAAGAAGGCTCTGTCTTGAGAGGTTTGTATACAGTTTTAGATAGTTAACTAGATAAAAGGAAACTAAATCACATGCAAGCTTTCGTTTGGTGTGCATCATTTGAGACAGGAATCATTGAGGTTGATGATCAGCATAAACGGTTAATTGAGCTTACAAATACATTAGGCACCGAGCTCACTGAGAGTGGAATGCAGTCTGAAAGAATGGAAGAGGTTCTCACCGATTTGATTAGTTATGCACGTCAACACTTTGAAGATGAAGAAAAACTGATGGTAGCAAAGCATGTTGATCGAAGACATATCGATAAACACGTAAAAGAGCACAATAGCTTTCTTGAATATGTGTTGATGTTGACTGGAGAGCAAATGAAGCAGGGAGATAAATCCGGTCAGAAAGTTTTTGAATTTTTAACACACTGGCTTGCTTTTCATATACTCGGTTCTGACCAGATAATGGCAAAACAGATGGGGCAAATAGAAAAAGGAGCTGACCCAACCCAAGCTTATATGGTTATGGAAAAGCAGGCAATTATTTCAACTGAGCCTTTGCTTGCAGCTTTGAATACACTGTTTGAGCAAGTCTTGATGAGCAATAAAGAGTTGAATTATCTTAATAAAAATCTGGAAATACAGGTTGCTGAGAGAACGAAAGAACTCCAGAAAGCCAATGAAGATTTAGAGATTCTTGCCTTAACTGATGCCTTAACAGAGTTGCCTAATAGACGACATGCCATGAGGGTTCTTCATCAGCTTTGGCAAGAGTCAGAAGAATTTAACCTACCACTTTCCTGTATCATGTTGGATGCTGATAATTTTAAAAGTGTTAATGATACCTATGGACATGAGGCTGGCGATAAGGTCTTGGTCTGTCTTTCAAAAGAGCTTCGACATGCTGTTCGTAGTGATGATCTAGTTTGTAGGCTTGGAGGTGATGAATTTCTTATTATTTGTCCTGCGACCCCACTCGATGGAGCTATGTTAGTTGCAAAGAATGTGTTGAAGGTAGTTTCATCTTTAAAAGTTGCTGTTGGGGATGGTTTTTGGCTTGGAAGCACAAGTGTTGGTGTTGCCGATAAACGAAAAAATATGAATGAGCTAGATGAGTTACTCAAGGTTGCAGATGAGGGTGTGTACAAAGCAAAGTCTGATGGGAAAAAATGTGTGCGTACGACACAGAAAGATGCTTAGTCAATATAGACTGGTTGTAAATTAAAAAAATCGTGAGTTTCCATATTGTAATTGGTAATAATTGTAATCACTCACTGTTAATAGGTTAACTGCTGGTAGTGTTAGCTTTGTATAGAAAGCAAAAATGATCTGAGGTTTTTAGAAGTATTCGACAGTCCCAGTTTTTTCCTTAATCTTTTGCGGTGAAACTCGATGCCGCTAATCGATAGGCCCATTATCTCGGCTATTTCCTTGGTAGATCGCCCATCTCTTACAAGGTTTGCTACTTCTGTTTCTTGTGGTGTAAGTAATATTCCTAATGTGGAAAGAGATTTCAGAAATGGTGAAATGATGTCTTTTAGATTGTTGTCTGCAATCTCTACCAATAGTCTTTGTTTATCACTGAGTTTACCTATTTTTAGCTTTTCAATATAAGGAATTACCAGCTGCTCGGCATTCATGTATACAGTTTCTTCCATCCTAGCTTTATCTTCATCTCTTTGTCTGAGTAAAACACGTAATGCAATATTAGTTTCTTCTAGCCTCTCTCTTTCAAGAATAAGTTCCTGTTCTTTTTGCTTAAGCTTTTCCTGAGCAAGCATGAGAGGGGTAACATTTTCATGGGTGATAATAAATTTTTCATCGTCTTCTTTTCTAAATGGAACCACTCTTAGAATAAACCATCGTTTTTGGGTAGGAGAGTGACAAGGATAATGAGTAATAAATTCTGGAATATCGCCATTTATTACTTGTCGAATTCCTTGAGCAATTTTAGCTGGGTCATCCTCCTCTTTACCAGGGGCACAGTCACAGATTGTTAAATAGTTTGAACCTATGCTGTTGAAATCATTTGGCATGCCATTTTCTATGGCAAAGTCCTGCCATGCTTGATTGGTGTCGATAATAACACCATGGGAGTCAATGATCGCAACTTGTGCTGATATGGAATTGACAATTTCTTTGAACAAACCAACTTTTGACATATTGAACCTCATGTTTATTGGTAGTTTTTGCTACCAATACTACATCACTTGTCTCCCGTTGTGTCAACAAAAAAAAGGCTTAATTTGTAAAACAAGCTGATGTGGTTTGTTTCACATCCAAAAGGATAAAATAACTCAAACATGAGGTAACGATATGAAAACTGGATATAGATCACTCTCCTGGATAAATGATAAAGACGGTCACGAGTATGTTTGTTCACTTGATGAAGAGAACAGGAAATATGAAGACCTTAGTGAAGATGAGAAGAAAAAGTGTGAAGATGT
>PPCM01000297.1_pt1 | contig 58336 bp, 60 predicted proteins | sample 1555541 | NCBI WGS metagenome assembly PPCM01 (sample SAMN05284479, study PRJNA326546) | Marine sediment metagenome, whole genome shotgun sequencing project. | isolation source: marine sediment | place: Germany: Wadden Sea | collected 2012-09-05 | reverse complement strand
AACTATTGTTAAGGAACTCGGCAAAATGACCCCGTAACTTCGGGAGAAGGGGTGCCGCATTAGGGTGTTAAAGCCTGAAGCGGCCGCAGAGAACAGGCCCAAGCAACTGTTTACCAAAAACACAGGTCTCTGCTAAGTCGTAAGACGATGTATAGGGGCTGACGCCTGCCCGGTGCTGGAAGGTTATGAGGAGAGGTTAGCGTAAGCGAAGCTTTGAATCGAAGCCCCAGTAAACGGCGGCCGTAACTATAACGGTCCTAAGGTAGCGAAATTCCTTGTCGGGTAAGTTCCGACCCGCACGAAAGGCGTAACGATTTGGGCACTGTCTCAACAATAGACTCGGTGAAATTGTAGTACCGGTAAAGATGCCGGTTACCCGCAGCAGGACGGAAAGACCCCGTGGAGCTTTACTGCAGCTTGGCACTGGATTTTGGTATAGCATGTACAGGATAGGTGGGAGACTTTGAAGTATGCACGCTAGTGTGTATGGAGTCACTGTTGGGATACCACTCTTGCTATATCAGTGTCCTAACCGTGCGCCGTTATCCGGCGTCGGGACAATGTCAGGTGGGCAGTTTGACTGGGGCGGTCGCCTCCTAAAGAGTAACGGAGGCGCTCAAAGGTTCCCTCAGAATGGTTGGAAATCATTCGCAGAGTGCAAAGGCAAAAGGGAGCTTGACTGCGAGACATACAGGTCGAGCAGGGACGAAAGTCGGACTTAGTGATCCGGCGGTACCGAATGGAAGGGCCGTCGCTCAACGGATAAAAGCTACCCCGGGGATAACAGGCTTATCTCCCCCAAGAGTCCACATCGACGGGGAGGTTTGGCACCTCGATGTCGGCTCGTCTCATCCTGGGGCTGAAGAAGGTCCCAAGGGTTGGGCTGTTCGCCCATTAAAGAGGCACGCGAGCTGGGTTCAGAACGTCGTGAGACAGTTCGGTCCCTATCCGCTGTGGGCGTAGGAAATTTGAGAGGATCTGTCCTTAGTACGAGAGGACCGGGATGGACAAACCTCTGGTGTATCTGTTGTTCCGCCAGGAGCACTGCAGAGTAGCTACGTTTGGACGGGATAAGCGCTGAAGGCATCTAAGCGCGAAGCCCCCTTCAAGATAAGATTTCCCATCCTATATGGAGTAAGACCCCTGATAGACTAACAGGTTGATAGGTCCAAGGTGTAAGTGCAGCAATGTACTCAGCTGATGGATACTAATAGGTCGAGGACTTGACCAATAGAATTTAGGTCGTTACCAAAGATTCATCTTCTAGTAAAACCGTATGCAGTTTTGAAGTGTATAATCTACCTTTAAATAGGTAATAACATTTCAACTAAATATGAAATCCAGTAATTATAGCAAAGAGGTCACACCTGTTCCCATTCCGAACACAGCAGTTAAGCTCTTTTGCGCCGATGGTACTTGGGGGGCAGCCCCCTGGGAGAGTAGGTCGTTGCTGGTTTCATATTTATTTCAGTATAACTGAATAAGTAAAATAAATGCGGGTGTGGCGGAATTGGCAGACGCGCCAGATTTAGGTTCTGGTGTCAATAGACGTGGGGGTTCAAGTCCCTCCACCCGCACCATTTTGTTTTCAAAACAACAAATGGTGTTTTGGAAAGAATTACATTAGCGGAAGTGGCTCAGTGGTAGAGCATCGCCTTGCCAAGGCGAGGGTCGCGAGTTCGAATCTCGTCTTCCGCTCCATTTTATTAAACTCGGAATCTATGTGATTCGGAGTTATTTTGTTTTTTGGAAACATTTGAACTCAAGCCTAAATCTAATATGCTTATTTAAGCTCTGAACGGAGTAACTTTGCTCTAATTGTCTTTGGTATGCATTCCTAGTAGGCTATTTTATGTATTCTTATGCACTCACAAAGCAGTCAAGCAAGAAAAATAAATAGTAATTACATTTCTAAGGCATTTCTTTTTAAATTTAAGAAATGCCTTCTATTTTATTACCATTTACCATCGATCATATATTATGTCCGTTTGTAAAATATTTAATCGTGATTATTTACCTTTCTAACATGCTAGAAATGCAAGAACAATTACTTGTACTTTCATCCAATTACGAATATTAAAACAGCGAAAACTTACGTAATGTGTTGGAAAAACTGCATTGTAGCGATATAATTTACAAAATTCGATCGGTAATTTATGATTTTGTGAAGGATTGAAAATAATGAAATCATTTCGATTTAAGGTCATTATTAGGTCATGATTATAATGTATACAACATTGTGCACATGTTTATTAGTATTATACAAAGAAAAAAACAAAAAGCCGTGTTTTCGTTGATATATCAAGCCTTTCCTCGTTGACACTCCATAGAAAGTAATATAGAATAAGGTAGCAGTTTAATGTATAGAAATAAATACAATCAGGCTAGTATTTGGAGGCATTATTATAATGGACCTTTTTGATCAGAAGAAGGAAAACAAATCCTTAACTTCTATAATTTTTGAAAAAATACGTGAAGATATTCTTAACGGTATGTACGATCCAGGTGAAAAAATAGTTGAAGCTAAACTTGCAGATGAACTTGGTGTAAGTAGAACACCGGTACGTGAAGCACTAAAGCAACTTGAGCTGGATGGTCTTGTTGAAAACATTCCTAATAGAGGTGTAATCGTAAAAGGGGTTACTTCTCAAGATATTAAAGATATATATAAAATTAGAGAGGCAATCGAAGGTATTGCTGCTAAGTGGTCAGTGGAGCGTATGTCTCAAGAAGAGCTTGATAGCTTAAAAGAGATTTACGAATTAATGGAATTCTACACGTTTAAAAATGATGTAGACAAGATATTTGAGCTGAACACGAAATTCCACGAGCTTATCTACATGGCTACCAACAGCCGTTTCTTAGAACATGTATTAAGAGATTTCCAGTTGTTTATAAAAACAACGCGTTATGAATCTCTTAAAACTGAGGGCCGTATGGAACATACCCTTCAAGAACATAAAGAAATCCTGGATGCATTTATCAATAGAGATGGCGATAAAGCTGTTGAAAAAATTATTGAACACATCAGCCATTCAAGAGATAATTTTGAAAAAAGAAGTAAAGAAGAAAAATAGAATTGATTTTAAAGCTCTGATAATTTGTCAGAGCTTTTTTTATTGAAATTTGTGATGTGTAGTTGACGATTACTTAGGTTCATAATAGAATGTTCTCGTTGATGTAAATAGGTACTTATTTAGTGACAAATTTATGAATGAGAAGGGAGATGGCTATGACACAGACCAGAAGGGATGCAATTATAGATTCACTCCAGACGTCTAGAGAACCAATAACAGGTTCAAGCCTTGCTAAGAAGTATGATGTTAGTAGACAGGTTATTGTACAAGATATAGCGGTACTACGTGCATCTGGACTTAATATAGTTGCAGCGTCGAATGGCTATTTTGTGCCTCGTGAAGTGAAAAAAGGAAGATTGATCAAAACAGTTATATGCCAGCATGATTGTAATCGACTAAGTGAAGAACTTGGCATCATGCTTGATTATGGTTGTAAAATACTAAATGTTATTGTAGACCATCCAGTTTATGGTGAGATCATTGGACAGTTGATGATTGAAAACCAAGATGAATTGAACGATTTCCTGGGAAAGGTTGATGATTATGATGCTTTACCTCTTTCCTCATTGACAGATGGTGAACATATTCATACAATAGAGGTGCCGAGCGAAAAAATATTTAAGGCGCTTGTACGTGATTTAACCGAAAATGGTTTTATAATAGATTAATTTAAAAATGGCTAGCTAGAAATGGCTATTTCTTTGGCCTAAAGGTGACAAGACAGATGTATTTACATTCTTATTGTTGGTACAGGATTTTACGTTGAAAGGGAGAACAACATGGATCAGTTCCGTATGATAGAAGAAATTAAGAAACTTAAAGTAGAGAAAAATGCAATTATATTGGCACATAACTATCAAATTCCAGAAGTACAAGAGATAGCAGACGTTGTAGGTGATTCACTGAAGCTGAGCCAAGTGGCTGCTGAAACAGATCATGACATGATTATATTCTGTGGTGTACACTTTATGGCTGAAAGTGCAAAGGTCCTTAGTCCAGAGAAGAAGGTTATTCTGCCAGTGTTAGAAGCAGGATGTCCAATGGCAGACATGGTAACAGGTCAGGATCTCAAAGAATTTAAGGAAGCAAACCCTGGTATTCCAATTGTTACTTACGTAAATTCTTCAGCAGAAGTTAAAGCGTATTCAGATGTTTGCTGTACATCATCAAATGCTGTTAAGGTGGTTCAATCTCTTGGGGCAGACAAAATTCTATTTGCACCTGATAAAAATCTGGGACACTTTGTACAACAACAGGTTCCTGAGACAGAGATTATCAGATGGGAAGGGTTCTGTATAACACATGAGCGCGTAACGCCACGTGAAGTACTGGCAAGTCGTGAACTTAGACCGAATACTCCAATACTGGTTCATCCGGAGTGTAATCCTAAAGTGGTTGAAATGGCTGATTTTGTTGGAAGTACATCTCAGATTCTTGAGCACGTGAAGAACTCTGACGAGAAATCATTCATCATTGGTACTGAGATGGGAATTATGCATACACTTAGAAAACAAAATCCTGAAAAACACTTTAGAGTATTGTCTGGCCACTTAACATGTTACAACATGAAGAAGACAAGCCTTGAAAATGTATACAATGCCATAAAAAATGAGCAATTCGAAATTACAGTAGATGAGGAAATTAGACTAAAAGCATTTGAAGCATTAGATCGTATGTTAAAAGTAACGGTTTAATCATTCAGATAAGCAAAAGGTGATCTTATGATAAGACGATATTTAGTTGATCTAGATACCAATTTAACAAATACAAAATCATATGACTGTATAATTATTGGTTCTGGAATTGCAGGATTATTTACCGCATTATCGCTGAGTGAGTCACACAAGGTGCTAATACTTACTAAATCAGAATTGATTGATAGCAATAGTAGCCTTGCTCAAGGTGGTATTGCAGCTGCAATGACTTCTGAGGACGTTAAGACACATATAGACGATACGCTTAATGCAGGAAGTGCATACAATGATCTAAGCGCTGTAGAAGCAATGGTTGTTGATGCAAAAGAGCGTATTGAAGACTTATTATCCTTGGGTGTAGAGTTTGATCGTGATTCTGATGGTGTTCTGCTCACAACAAAAGAAGGCGGACATACTGCAAGACGCGTTTTACATTATAAAGATTTTACTGGTGAAGCGATTACCAAAGGATTGCTTGAAGCTGCAAAAGAAAGAAAAAACATTGAGTTTGCGCAACATACACTGGCGATTGATATTCTCGAACAAAACCAAGAGGCTGTTGGGGTCATCGTACTCCAAAAGGGTCAGACTGAGGTTTATTCAAGTCGAAATATTGTACTGGCAACGGGTGGCATTGGTGGATTGTATGATGCAACAACAAACACAGCTATTCTTACTGGTGATGGTCTAGGTATGGCAATAAGAGCACAAATTCAAATTAAAGATATGGAATTTATACAGTTTCATCCAACAGCTTTTTCAGATGGAAAAACAACCTTTTTAATTTCAGAGGCTGTTCGAGGTGAAGGTGGTTACTTGGTTAATGAAAAAGGCCAAAGGTTCATGGATGGCTTACATCCATTCAAAGAGTTAGCACCCAGAGATGTTGTGGCGAAAGCAATGTTTGACCAAATGATCGAAGGTCAATCAGTGTACTTGGACGTACGACATCTAGGAAAGTCCTACCTGATTAATAGATTTCCAACCATCTTCAAAAATTGTTTGGAATCTGGTTATGATATCTCTGATGTTCTAGTCCCTGTTAGACCAGTCCAACATTATATTATGGGTGGGATTGAAACAGATTTGAATGGCATGACAAGAATGAAAGGGCTTTACGCCTGTGGTGAAGTTGCTCGGACGGGTGTACATGGCGCCAATCGTTTAGCCAGTAATTCACTGCTAGAAGCAGTTGTCTATGCGAGGCGAGTTGCTGTGGCTCTTGATGAAAACTTTGATGACAGAGAGATTATTGGTGTTTTATCAACATCAACTGGGCTGAATCAAAAACGCTTTGTTGCTGATTATGTAAAAAAACAGGTTCGAAATACATTGTCTCAGTCGGCATTCATTATTAGAGAAGTTAGTCGGTTAACGGCTGGCCGAAATATAATGGAAAAACTTGTTCAAACAGTGAATGAGAGTTTAATTACAGATGAAGACGAAATTGAAGCAGCAAACATGGTTTTTGTTGCCAACCAGATATTAAAAGCAGCTCAAAATAGACCCAATACTCTTGGTAGTCATATTGTGCACCGAAAGGAAGATCACTCTTGAAATTTTTTGGTTTAGAATCTCAAATAGACAACTGGCTTAAAGAAGATATGCCGTATATGGATATGACAACAGATTTATTAGATCTGGATAATAGACTTGTAAAAGCAAATGTGACGGCTAAAGAAACAGGTGTAATTGCAGGCTTAGATGTCTTTGAAGCGGTTTTTAAGCGTGTAAATCCTGAATTTAATTTAGAAAAGCTTATTAAAGAAGGCGAGCGTGTTTCTAAAGGACAAAATATAATATCGGTTGAGGGCCCAGCTAAAGATATGTTAAAAGCTGAAAGACTTGCCTTAAACCTATTACAAAGAATGTCTGGTATTGCATCGATGGCATTTCAGTATTCAGAGGAAGTAAAAGAATATGCTACAAAAATTGTAGATACAAGAAAAACAACACCTGGCTTACGTGCATTTGAAAAATATGCTGTAAGAGTGGGTGGGTGTTACAACCATAGATACAGCCTTTCTGATGCCGTTATGATTAAAGACAATCATATTAAGGCTTCAGGTGGTATAACGAATGCAGTATCAATGATAAAAAACAAGTTAGGTCACACAACAAAGATTGAAGTAGAAGTTACGAATCTTATAGAACTAGAAGAAGCTGTAAAAGCTGGAGCTGATATAGTCATGCTTGATAATATGACCAATACAGATATGCTAAAAGCTGTAGAAAAAGCAGGTAATGACGTTGTCCTTGAAGCGTCTGGTGGTGTGACACTAGAAACCCTAAAAGGTATTGCTGAAACTGGGGTTCACATTATAAGTGTAGGCGCCCTGACACATTCTTATAAGTCTATGGATATCAGTATGAATATAAAGCTGTAAAAAAAATGTTAAATGAGGTGTAAAATGAAGTCTTTTAATATTAAAGAGTATTTGATAAAAACATTAAACGGAATGGCACTTGGATTATTTGGTTCACTGATAATCGGCCTAATTCTAAAGCAAATAGGTGATTTTACAGGCCTGGATCAGCTTGTTACATATGGTCGAATTGCGCAATATATGATGGGGCCAGCTATTGGTGCTGCTGTGGCCTATAGTGTGGGTGCATCACCTCTGGGAATCTTTGCGTCTGTTGTTGCAGGTGCAATTGGTGCAGGGACTTTAAAACCCACTGAAACAGGTACTTTTGTAGCATCTATTGGTGAACCGATGGGTTCCTTTGTTGCTGCATTATGTGCTGCTGAATTTTCAAAACTTATTTCAGGTAAAACAAAAGTTGATATTGTACTGGTTCCAGCCTTAACAATTATAGTGGGTGGACTTGTAGGAACGTTTGTGAGCCCATGGATTGCACTACTGATGCGTGGTCTAGGAGAACTAATTAATACTGCAACAGTACTACACCCAATTCCTATGGGAATTATAGTTGCTATGTTAATGGGAATGATTTTAACACTGCCTATTTCTAGTGCAGCACTGGCAATTTCATTGGGATTGTCTGGACTTGCAGCGGGTGCATCTTTGGTTGGATGTTGCGCTCAAATGATTGGATTTGCAGTTATTTCTTACAGAGAAAATGGATTTGGTGGATTTATAGCACAGGGACTTGGCACATCAATGCTTCAAGTTCCAAATATTATTCGAAACCCATATGTTTGGGTGCCGCCAACACTTGCTGCTGGACTTATTGGTCCTTTTGCTACAACTGTTTTCAAAATGGAATCAAACAGCATTGGTGCAGGTATGGGGACAAGTGGTTTAGTTGGGCAGTTTGGAACCATTGCGGCTATGTCTGAAACAACACCTATGATGGAACTCATAGCAAAAATGGGTGTATTACATTTTATATTGCCTGCAATTATATCTCTTGCAATCTCTGAGTTCATGAGAAAGCGCGGCATGATCAAATTAGGTGATATGAAACTTCATTCTTAGAAAATGAGATTTTAAGGCAAGAAATGTTACGATAAATTAGCTAATTTATTGGAAATATGTACAATTATTATATAGGTAGTTTATGGAACTATGTGTATAATAGATTTAACACATCACATTGTGATATTCGGCAGAATGGTTGTACCGTTTTGTCTCCTTATATCAACTGAATCACTCACTTGTTTTGGAGACCGGAAATTCCGGTCTCACTTTTTTTATTATCAATTGGGTAAATTTCACTTATTGATGTAAATGCGAAATTACGCATATTTAGGAAATTTAGTTTTAGGCTTGTCACCAGAATCAGGATCCTTAGGCGTAAATGCCTGGCAGGGTTCTCCTGAACTTTGATATACATACACCGATGGCAAGGTTTTAGTTTTGAATCCAAAATAGCGACAACCGTAGGGTTTGTCTTGATCCCAAGTGATGTAAAAGTTGACGCATTTTCTGCAATCTATCCGTTTCATTAGAATTCTCCCTTCACTATTAATTATACACAAGAATAGAGAAAAATATCCACGTGAATAATTATTAACAGGCATTTGTGAATATGTTGATAACTTTCTGAATATATTGATTTATTCACACGATTTGTCTAAATCACAAATCAATATTATAATATGGGTACGACAAAAATGGTGGTGAAATAATGGATATATCTGCACCCATTGGTGTATTCGATTCAGGCATGGGCGGTATTTCTGTTTTAGGAGAGCTGCTAAGATATATGCCAACTGAAAACTACATATATTACGGTGATTCTGTGAATGCACCCTATGGCATACGCACAAAAGATGAGCTGATTGACTTATCAATACGGGTTAGTGAATATTTAGTGGCTCAAGGCGTTAAAGCAATTGTTGTAGCATGTAACACAGCAACCAGCGCAGCCATAAAAATTCTTCGAGAAAAATATGATATTCCGATTATTGGAATGGAACCTGCATTAAAACCTGCAGTTGAATCTACTGAACACGGTAGTGTCGCTGTAATGGCAACAGAAGTGACACTAAGTGAAAAGAAGTTTGCAAGACTAATGGAGAAGCTGGATGCAAACAATCCAATTGAAAAAATACCATGTCCAGAATTGGTTCCACTCGTTGAAAATGGATTTGTAACTGGATCAGAAGTTGAGGCCGCTATTTCAAGGTGTTTTAAAAATGTGGATACAAACGCAGTTAAAAGTGTAGTTCTAGGATGTACACATTTTGTTTTTCTAAAAGAAGCAGTGCGTTCAGTTCTAGGTGAGAATGTTGAAATATTTGATGGGAATTATGGGACTGTTAAACATCTAAAACACAAACTGAAGATATTAAACCAACTGAATGAAAACAATCCAAGCAGTGAAATTAAAATAGTAAACTCATTATCAAGTGAGATGGTTGAACGTTCAAATGAACTGCTAAACTTATACCGTATGATTATATGATTTTGATTAGAGTATACATTTTCCTTGTTTCATGTAGAGAAATATAATAAAATGAGTTTGTTGGTTTTTTGACCAACCTACAAAAAGTTTTGAGGCGAAGTGGGTGAAGATAGTGAGTAGAATCCTACAATGGTTCAGATCTCTGCTTGGAATAAAAGAAGAAGAAGTTTCTTTAAATAAATATTTGATTGGTGACCATATATTCCAAACAACAAACAAACGTTCCAAGTAGATAAAGAGGTGATCTTTATGGAGCATAGTGTTTCACCTGAGGCACTGGTGTATGTTGAAGCAAGACTTCATGAACTTGTTGAAAGTGAAAAGCTAGATACTGAAATTGAGCAAATTATACGTCTTCGGTATGGCATAGGAGACAATAAACCACTCAATTTTAAGCAATTAACAAAGGTATTTAAAATGCCGCCCAAAAAGATGAAGATCAAGCTTTTGCAAGCAGAGCGTACCGTTTTTAATATTATCAAAAAGAATGTATAGTAAGAAAATACAATTTTTTACTTGAAAGCGCTATAAAACTGTGCTATATTTAATGACAATATTAGGACTATGATAGAGATAAGTAATTGAAGCGGCATCTTAGAGAGTCAGTGGTTGGTGAAAACTGATATGCGCGGTTCATTGAAATCCACTCTGGAGTCATTTGGTGAAAGCCAAGCGGTTTGCAACCGATATCGTGCATTTGAGAGGATCTTTTTTAAGATCAATCAGGGTGGCAACGCGGGATATAGAGCTTCTCGTCCCTTATTCAAGCAGATTTATTGTGCTTGAATAAGGGACGAGAAGCTTTTTTTATTGGTATAGAAAGTAAATGTTCAAACAAGGGTAAAAGGAGGAATGAACATGTTAGATATTAAAAGAATTCGTGCTGAGTATGAAACTGTAAAAAAAGCTGTTGAAGGTAGAGGCAATGGGGATTTCAATCTTTCAGAAGTAATTGAGCTTGACCAAAAACGCCGTAATATCATCGCAACAGTTGAAGATATGAAAAACAAGCAAAAAACTGTCTCTAAGCAAATTCCAATGCTGAAAAAAGAAGGTAAAGACACAACTGAAGTTATGGCTGAAATGAAGAAGTTATCTGAAGAAGTTAAAGCGCTTGATGTTCAGGTAAAAGAGATTGATGCTGCTTTAGAAGACCTGTTATTAGGAATTCCAAACACACCATGTGAAGGAACACCTATTGGAAACACAGATGAAGACAATCTTGAAATGCGTACTTGGGGAGAACCAACAAAGTTTACTTACGACCCTAAAGCACACTGGGATATCGGAACTGGTCTTGATATTCTAGATTTTGAAAGAGGAACAAAAATTACTGGGACGCGTTTTACAGTTCTGAAAAACAGTGGTGCTAAACTTGAAAGAGCACTTATTAACTTCATGTTAGATATGCACACTGAGGAGCATGACTTTACTGAAGTTATGACACCATTTATGGTTAACAGAGCTGCTATGACAGGTACTGGACAGTTACCTAAGTTTGAAGATGATATGTTCCATATTCCATCTAAAGATTTCTTTTTGGTTCCGACTGCAGAGGTTCCTGTTACGAATCTTTATGCTGGAGAAATCGTTGATCAAGTGAATTTGCCAATCAATCATACGGCTTATACGCCTTGTTTTAGAAAAGAAGCGGGTTCTGCCGGTCGTGACACACGTGGTATCATTCGTCAGCATCAATTTAATAAAGTTGAAATGGTGAAGTTTGTTGATCCTGATACTTCTTATGATGAGTTAGAAATACTTACAAACGCAGCTGAAGATGTACTTAAGCGTTTAAACCTGCCATACCGTGTTGTACAACTTTGTACAGGTGACCTAGGATTTAGTTCTGCTAAAACTTATGATATTGAAGTATGGATGCCAAGCTACGACAGATACCTTGAAATTAGCTCTTGTTCTAATTTTGAAGATTACCAAGCACGTCGTGCAAACATTCGTTTCCGTGATAATGAAACAAAGAAGGTACGCCACGTTCATACACTAAATGGGTCTGGTTTAGCAGTCGGTCGTACAATGGCTGCAATTCTTGAAAACTACCAGCAAGAAGATGGTACTGTTATAGTTCCAGAAGCATTACGTCCTTACATGGGCGGTAAAGAAGTTATTAAATAGATAAAGAAAAGGCCTGTGATTGAGTGTTAAACGCTTAATCACAGGCCTTGTTTATTTTTTGAAATGGAGACTAACGTAGATCATCTACGAATTTTTTAATTCTAGAAATACCTTCACGTACATCACCTATATCTGCTGCATATGAAAGACGTATATAATCATCAAGTCCGAAGGCGATCCCAGGTACAACGGCGAGTTTGTGGTTTTCTAGGAGTTGGTTACAAATCTCAATAGAGAAGGAATCATCATACTTTAACTTATCTTTAATAACAGACATATCTGCGAACAAGTAAAAGGCACCATCGGGTTGAACCAGTTCAACACCATCAATGGAACTAAAGAGTTTAATAGACTCCTCACGACGTTCTCTGTATTTTTCGACCATATGTACCATATCGTCCTGGCAATTGTTAATGGCATCAAGTGCTGCCCATTGTGTAATTGTTGAAGGGTGTGAAACAAGGTGTCCCTGAATCGTTCCAATGGCCTTTGCGATTTCTGGTCGACAAGCAGTATAACCAAGTCTCCAACCTGTCATAGCTGCAGATTTAGAAAGGCCGTTAATAACAATGGTCATGTCTTTGGCAGCTTGCGAAAGGCTTGCAACGGAGGTAAAGGTATCTAGGTAACAGATTCTTTCATAGATCTCATCAGCAATGATATAAATATTATTATTTACGCAGTATTCTACCACGGGTTCAAGTTCTTCTTTTGTATAAACAGCTCCAGAAGGGTTTGAAGGATTTGTGATAAAAAGAAGTTTTGTTTTCTCTGTTAATGATGCTTTTAAATCCCTAACTGTTAGTTTAAATTGGTTAGCCTTTTGAGTTTCAACAAAAACAGGCTCACCACCACAGAGTTTGACCATTTCAGGATAGCTTGTCCAGTAAGGTTTTGGTATAAGGACTTGGTCACCTGGGTCAAGAAGGGCAGTTAAAGTATTGGTAATAGCATGTTTTGCCCCATTTGAAACGACAATTTCATGCGGCGTGTACTCTAAACTGTTCTCTGTTTTCAATTTTTCACAAATGGCTTGTCTGAGTTCCAAGAGACCTGCAGCAGCGTCATATTTTGTTTTATTATCATGAATCGCTTGAATTGCAGCGCTTTTGGCACCATCTGGCGTCATAAAATCTGGTTCTCCAATACTTAAACTGATGATGTTTTCACCACGGCGTCTAAGTTCAGCAACTTTTGTACTGATACCAATTGTAACGGATGGTGAAATTGCGGAAAGTTTTTTTGATAACATGTAAGGCCTCCAAAGTCATAATTATCACGTAAGTTTCTAACATAATAACATAATGACCCCTTTACGGCATTACATATAGGAAAAAATTTTGAATCCCTTCATTATAAGTGATAGAATTAGTGTGTTGTAAAGTCTGACTCAAATAGGTGAAAAAATGGACTATATTGAAGCAACTGTACTAATAGTAGTTTTTACTATATCTTTGGGCATTATGGGACTCATCTTGTTTGATGTAGGAAAAGATGTTATGAAAGCAGCTCGAAAAGAACGCAGATTAAAACAAGCAAAAATGAATGTACCAGACAATGTTGTACAGTTTTCCCGGGAAAACGAGCGTCGTTATAAAGCTATAAAGTAGGAAGGGGTACGTTGATATGGGCAAGCTCTGTAGACAGTCCTTAAAACACGAAAAAATGGACTTCTGGAAAATGGGACTGACCTTGATAGGTACAATAATTATCATGAATTTGGTTATGGGTTGGGCTGTTCAGTACGGGCCAGTTATTGGTAGTTTGGCTGCAGTTGGGACACTTCTGCTGGGAACAATTTTATGTTTCAGATTTATATATCAGTATTTATCAAAATATGATTATAGATTGATTGGTAAAGAGTTAATCCTAGAGAGAGCATTTGGTCGTGCAAACCATGTTATCTACACCATAGATTTAGACCAAATAAGTGGTTTGGTACCATACAAGGAGTTTAGTTCTAACATACGTATAAAAAGATTACACAGGTTTGTTCTCCACAAGGATTCAAACAAATGGTTTGTGGTTTCATTTAAAGAACACGGACAGACAAAAAACTTTGTTTTTGAGCCCAACGAACATTTTTTATCAGGCTTGAGCTCGAGTTTGAGTGAGGCATTATAGGTTATGAAACACACTTCAATAATTGGTGCGGTTCAGTCTTATTTAGATGAAGATCCCGTTTCATTTCACGTTCCCGGACATAAAAATGGGAATGCCTTTAAGAATGAAAAAGATGTATTGGTTCAAATGGATGTGACTGAGATTCCTGGCACAGATAATTTGCATCAGCCAGAGGAAGCTATTCTTTCCATTAAAAAGAAAGCTGCCGACGTATATGGTGCTAAAGAAAGCTACTTGCTCGTTAATGGTACAACCTGTGGAAATCAAGCGATGATTTTGGCAGTGACAAAACCAGGGGATCATATTCTTATTGCACGCAATGCACATAAGTCGGTTCATACAGCCTGTATTCTTGGAAACTTGAATCCAGAGTATATTTATCCGGAAGTTCATAAAACGCTTGGAATTCCACTTGGAATATCTGCTGAAGCTGTAGAGACGTATTTGAAGAAACATAATTATGTTAAAGCTCTGGTTATAACCAGTCCAACGTATGAAGGTGTTCATACCGATATTGAAGCCATTTCAAAAGTAACTGAAAAATATGGGGTTTATCTTTTAGTAGATGAAGCGCATGGGGCTCATGTTGCCCTTGACAGTAGGTTTGGTAAATCTGCAATAGAGTGTGGTGCTGATATTGCTGTGCAGAGCACACATAAGTCTATGAGGGCGCTGACTCAAGCATCTATGCTACATGTTTGTGGTGACGATGTTCAGCTTCACAAAGTAGAATCATGGTTAGCAATGTTACAATCTTCAAGTCCTTCTTATGTTCTATTGAGTTCTTTAGAAATGACTTTAGAAGATTTTGGTAATGCGGGCAAGATAAAAGCAAACAAATTGATTAAGCATTTGAGTCAATTGAAAGATCAATTAAGTACAGAGCTTGGTCTTACGGTCTTATCTAATGAACATGTTTCAGCTTATGGCTATAGCCATGATGTAAGTAAGTTGGTTATATTTATGAAAGATGCTGAGCTTATTTCTGATAAACTTAGAAACGATTATGCAATACAGGTAGAATATGCGACAGCTGACTTTTTGGTGTGTGTAACGTCTATTTGGAATGAAAAATCTGACTTTGATCGTATGTTTACAGCTCTAAAAGAATTAAATATAGAAAAACATAATATAATAGTAGGACTGACTGATTATCCGTGTGTTGAAGTTAAAATGTCTCCAAATCAAGCGTTTTACTCAGACATGAAAGTCGTGAATTTGGAAAATGCCACTGGAAGTATCTGTGGTGAGTATATTATTCCATATCCACCGGGTATCCCTCTGTTATCACCTGGAGAAATTATTACAGAAGAATTGATTAACTTAATTGGTAAATGGAAATCTGAGGGACATTCAGTGATTGGTTCAAAGGATGAAAGTTTGAAAACCATAATGGTGATTGATTAAGTTACATGTGGAGGAACTATGAAAAAAGAAATAATAGAGTGGATTAAAGCCATAGGTTTTGCACTCGTCATATTTTTTGTACTGAATATATTCATCTCAACAACAACGGTTTACAATACGTCAATGTTTCCAACTCTAATCGAAGGAGACAGACTTGTACTTTTAAGGTCTCAAGATGTTGAAAAGGGAGATATTGTTTCATTTGAATCAGATATGACATTGTCTAAAAAAGATATTGCGTCATTAAATATTGTTCAACGTATGATGGTCAATGAAAATACTAAAAAGAATCTTATTAAGCGTGTGATTGCAGTTCCTGGAGACACCATAGAAATAAGAAATGGCGTCGTTCTTGTAAATGACGAAATAATAGATGAACCCTATATAAATACAGTAACCAATCATGATGTAGAATTGACAACCATTCCAGTAGGCACCTATTTTATGATGGGTGATAATCGTTATGTTAGTCTGGACTCCCGCCAACTTGGTGCAATTGAAGGAGACCGAATTATTGGCAAAGTTCTTGTGAGATTCTTCCCAATCAACCGTATGGGAACGGTGGACTAAGCAAATAAATGCTATATGGTATAATGTTTATGGAGTGATGAATATGAAACTCGTAATTGCTATTGTTCACGATGAAGACGTGAGTAAGCTGATTGAAAGACTTAATAAAGAAGACTTCCGTGTGACAAAATTGGCGTCAACGGGTGGTTTTCTAAAAGCTGGAAACACAACACTTCTTATTGGTGTTGATGAAGCTAAGGTGGATGGCGTTCTCGAGGTTATAGAAAGTATGTGTAATACCAGAAGAGAAGTGACACCATCGAGTACTCTTATTGGCGAAGCGGGCGGTTATTTATCTATGCCCCTTGAAGTGACTGTAGGCGGTGCAACTGTCTTTGTCATAGACGTGGAAAAATATATGAAGGTTTAATGTGCATGTACTTTAAAGAAATTATTGGTCATGATGACTTAAAAAATAGAATTCAAAAGGCACTCAGAGATGATCAATTGGCACACGCATATATTTTTGAGGGTGTAGAAGGTGTTGGAAAGTCATTGACTGCCGAGGCTTTAGCTGCAGCATTACTTTGTGAGGTTAACATTGACGAAGCATGTGGTACTTGTCCTGCGTGTTCTAAGATGGCAACTTCGAATCATCCAGATTACGAAATTATATTGCCAGATGGCGCAAGTATCAAAAATAAGCAAATTGAAGTATTCCAAGAGTTTATATCCTTAAAACCATACACAGGTAATAGAAAAATATGTGTTGTACGGTATGCACATACCATGACACTCAGTGCACAAAATAGAATTCTCAAGATTCTAGAAGAACCACCTCACTATGCAGTGATCATATTTGTAACGGATCAAATGGCTGGGATGTTACCAACGATTAGATCAAGATGTCAAAGTGTATCATTTCAAAGATTATCAAAAGAACACATCAGTAAATATTTAATAGAAAAACATAATCTATCTGCTGAAAAAGCGGGTATGTATGCAACTTTTGCAGATGGATCAATTGCAAGGGCAAGCGACAGTACTTCTGATGAAGCGTTTGTAGAGCTTAGAGAAGGTGTTATTGCATTTATTGAAAACCTAATTCAGAAAAGAACAGCTAAAGCTTTTGATTGGTCCGCCGACATGGAGAGCCAAAAAGAAAAACTAGAGACTGTATTTGATCTAATGAAGCTTTGGTTTAGAGATATCATGCTCCTTAAAAATGGTGCAAGTGAAGATTTGTTATTTAATGCAGATTATTTAGACTTACTAAAAAAAGAATCATATAGAGTGTCGTTAAGACAATCCGTAGAAATACTTGAAAGAATAGAACGAGCTAGAGCACAGCTCACATCCCATGTAAATGTGGGATTACTACTAGAAACGTTGATATTAGATATCCAGGAGGGTATATAAATGGTTACAGTTGTAGGCGTTCGGTTTAAAAGAGCCGGCAAAGTCTATTATTTTGATCCAGATTCTCATGCAGTTGAAAAGGGACATTCTGCGATCGTAGAGACAGCAAGAGGTATTGAGTTTGGCGATGTAGTTGTAGGACCAAAGCAGGTTCGAGATGATGAAATTGTTCCACCACTCAAGAAGGTTATTCGTGTGGCAACCGACGAAGACAAGTCTATTCATACTGAAAATAAGATAAAAGCAGATGAGGCACTTGAGATCTGCCAAGAAAAAATTGTAAGACATGAACTCGACATGAAGTTAATTGATGTAGAATATACATTTGATAATAATAAAGTTATTTTCTACTTTACTGCCGATGGCCGTGTTGATTTTAGAGAGCTGGTTAAAGACCTAGCTTCTGTATTTAGAACACGGATTGAACTGAGACAAATTGGTGTACGTGATGAAGCAAAGATGCTGAATGGTATTGGACCGTGTGGTGTGGGGCTTTGTTGTGCCAATTGGTTAGGTGATTTTGCACCTGTTTCAATTAAGATGGCCAAAGATCAGAATTTATCACTTAACCCAACAAAAATTTCTGGGATATGTGGTAGATTGATGTGCTGCCTAAGATATGAACATGAAAACTATGTTCAAATTCGAAAAGAGCTTCCACGTAAAAATGATCGTATTATGACACCTGAGGGTAAAGCTGTGGTTATTGATCCGGTTATTCTTAAAGAGTCGGTAAAAGTTAGACTTATTCTTAATGAAGAAAAAAATGAGTTGGGTGAAGATGTTCTTCTGATTCATAAGGATGATATTAAACCCGTTCCAAAATGTGATAAAAAGGGTGGCGGCTGTGGCGGTCATCATAAGAAAGAAAAGCCAAAACAAGATGATGTAGAATACAAGAATTCTGATCTTGTGGCTGAATCTGATGGTAAAGAGGATTCTAAATCTAAGCCAGATTCAAAACCAACTTCAAAACCTAGTTCAAAACCAGCACCGAAGACGGATGCCAATAAAAATAGAACAGATAGATCAAAACGTCCTGATCGCCCACGTGGAAACAATCCAAGGGATAGAAAACCACGTGAGAACAAAGGGCCAAGAAAACCACATCATTCAGATGTGAATCAGAATGCTTTTAATAAAAAAGCTGAAGGTGCTAAGGCTGAACAAAAACCGCAAGCTGCTAAGCAAACACCTAAACCAGTAGCGCAAGCAGAGACGAAAGTCGAAAACAAGCCAGCATCAAAACCTGAAGACAAATAAGAATTAGAGTGACGAATATTAAAAAGCTTGCACATCAATTGAGGTGCGAGCTTTTTATAAGTAGGAGGACTAAGCAGTGAATGAACTTGTTAAACCTCATGAGCGTGTGGATGATCTACAACTTGATGGATTAAAAATAATTCAGAACCCTCAGGGATTCTGTTTTGGTATTGATGCCGTTCTTGTGAGTAATTTTGCACGCGTTAAAACCGGTGCAAAGGTAGTTGATTTAGGTACTGGAACAGGGATTATCCCTTTATTGATTTCAGCAAAGTCGAAAAACACACATATTTCGGCTTTTGAGATCCAACCAGATGTTGCAGACATGGCAAGACGTTCTGTAGCGCTGAACAGATTAGAAGAGCGAATTGAAATTGTAGAGGATAATATCAACAATGCGCTGAATCATTTTGGAAAACACACCGTAGATGTGGTGATATCAAATCCCCCATATATGGCTTCGGGTGTAGGTGAAGTGAATCCATCAGATTATAAAGCCATCAGTCGACATGAAATCCACTGCACACTAGAAGACATCATTCGTACTGCGTGTGATCTTCTAAGGCCGCATGGACAGTTTTATATGGTTCATCGACCCAATAGACTTGTCGACATACTTTCTATTTGCAGAAAGTATAAACTGGAGCCTAAGCAGATTCGATTTGTACATCCATTTGCAGACAAGAGTCCAAATATTGTGCTGATCCAGGCAACTAAAAATGGTCGACCAGATGTGAAAGTAATGGAAGCTCTGGTTGTAAGAAATGATGACCTGACATATACTGAAGAAATTTATGAAATCTATAGAAAAACAAACATTAGTACCTTTGAAAGGCAGGAAAAGTAATGGAAAATCAAGGCACCTTGTATATATGCCCAACGCCTATTGGCAACTTAGATGACATTACATTCCGTGTACTCGAGACACTAAAATCAGCGGATTTGATTGCAGCTGAGGATACCCGCCATTCTAAGAAGTTGTTGACACACTTTGATGTGCATACTCATATATTCAGTTATCATGAACACAATAAGGCAAAAGCGGGTCCGATACTGATAGATAAAATGCTTTCAGGGACATCGATTGCCTTGGTTACCGACGCTGGTACGCCAGGAATTTCCGATCCTGGAGAGGATTTAATAAAATTGGCCATAGATGCTGGGATTGCTGTAATTAGTCAACCAGGGGCTACTGCGTTTGTTACAGCACTGGTTGCATCAGGTCTTCCTACAGGGAAATTTGTCTTTGAAGGATTTTTAGATAGACATAAAAAACGTAGAAAAGAAGCACTTGAATCCCTAAAAAATGAGACAAGAACAGTGATTTTCTATGAAGCACCGCACAGATTAACACAGACACTTGAGAGTATGTTAAGTGTTTTAGGTGATCGAAAAATGACTGCTGCAAGAGAATTAACGAAAAGATATGAGTCGTATGTTCGTGGTAACATCTCTGAAGTTCTTGCGCATTTCAAAGAAAACCAACCAAGGGGTGAATTTGTCTTGGTTGTAGCTGGAATTCATCCAGACGATGTTGTATCAGAGTATGATCCACTTCTAGAGACAAGTATTGAAGAACATCTTATGCATTTTATTGATCAAGGTATGCGGAAAAAAGAAGCTGCTGCACTGGTTGCAAGTGCTAGGGATTTGAATAAGAGAGACGTCTACAAGTTAACTGTGGATCTATAAGCCTACTGGAATATCAAACCAGTCTGTGATATGCTTAATAGGATATATGAAAAATGTTTGATTGATGACCACTGGAGGGTCTTATGAAAGCTCAGCTTGCAATCGATACAATTCTATCGACGTTACCTCGCTGTATTTTCTCAAAAGCTGGCGAAAATACTACTATAGGGGTGCGTGCAAAAATAGAATGGTACAAATTGTAAGCAAGTACATTTTATGCTAATAGTTAGCCGAGCTGTTTTGCTCGGCTATTTTTGTGCACACATTTGGATGGAGGGAACCGCGTTCATTGGCACAGTTTAGAGAATATAAGGAGCAATCAAATGGAAAAATTAAAAAGAAATATACCTTTAGAGTATTTATATACAGCACTGTTTAACCTCGATTTTACAAGAGGCCTATGGATGATATATTTGGCAAGCAAAGGCATGTCATTATTACAGCTTGGTTTACTGGAATCAATATTTCATATAACATCGTTTTTTATGGAGATACCAACAGGTGTTGTAGCAGATTTGTTTGGGCGTAGAACGAGTCGTATAGTAGGTCGTTTGTTTTCAATAGTTGCACTTATACTGGTTTATAAAGGAGACAGTTTTAGCGCGTTTGCATTTTCGTTTGTTATTCAAGCGTTTTCATATAATTTTGAGTCGGGTGCAGGTGAGGCACTGGTGTATGACAGTTTAAAACAATTAAAAATTGCAGATATTTTTATGAAAATGACAGGACGTAAAGAATTGATTTACCAGTTAACCAGTATGGTGACCTTCATCATAGGGGGTTGGTTGGCTACGATTTCATATAAGTGGGTTTATCTGTTAAGTATAATCTTTGCTACAATTGCATTAATAGAGGCATTTTTCTTTACAGAGCCAGAAATGGGTCAAAATAAGTCTGTTGGGATTATCGATTCCATGAAGAATCAGATGGTTTCCTCAGTCACTGCAATAAAGGAAAGTCCACGTATTGCTTATTTATATTTTTCAGTAAATACACTTATTGCATTTATAACAACACTCTTCTTCTATTTGCAGAATTATTTCAAGCAAAATGGGCTTGTAGAGTCTCAGATTGGAATTATATTGGCTGCCGCATCGGTTATTGGTGCAATTGCAGGTGTAAATGCCTGGAGACTGGAAAAAAAATTCGGACATAAAATTTTACTTAGGGTTCTACCGATATTAATGAGTGTGGGACTTTGGGTACTGGCTTTATCTGGAATGGAAGCCCTTGCCTTCATTTATCTTTCAGCCCTGGATGGAATTATTTATGTGGTTACAAGAGACTACATTAATAAACTTATACCAAGCGATCAGCGTGCAACCCTACTTTCGGTTGATAGTATGGTATTTAGCTTAAGTATGATTGTGTTATTCCCGATTGTAGGTAAAATAGGGGATGTCCTTTCGCTTAAAGATGCATTTCTTGTCATGGCAGTATTCTCAGTGGTGATTGTTACTACAAACATGTTCATGTTAGGTAAGTTAGAGCGTCATGAAGCGATTACAGAGAAGAAACAAAGTCATTAGAAAGATAAAGAAACTTAAGAATAGAAAAAAAGCCTGCGGATCTCCGCAGGCTTTATAATTTCGTACAATTTATAAGCTAAACGCTTATAGTTTTTTCATTTCTTCGATGCAATCAGGGCAAATGTTCTTACCTTTAAGATTACGAACGCCTTTAGCTTGACCACAGAAGATACAAGCAGGTTCATACTTCTTAAGAATGATTGTGTCGCCTTCAACGAAAATTTCTAGAGCATCTTTTTCACCAATGCTCAAAGTTCTTCTTAGCTCGATAGGAATTACCACACGGCCAAGCTCATCAACTTTACGTACGATACCAGTAGATTTCATGAAAATCCTCCTCTAGACATAATTCGACAAAATTCGCTTAATAAGAGAATACCAACGTTTACAATAAAAGTCAACCGTTTTTTACTAAATTAAAGGTAATTGTGTCCAAATCTTTAATAATGAAAGACAGAAAAAGTTAATAAATGAACTTCCAGTATAATATTACCCAGAAATATACAAATTAAACACCTTTTTAATGGAAAATAGTACATATTTACTTCTAAGATGGAAAAAGTGCGGGTTGAAAACTGGAAATTCAACATTTGCTGCTTTCGACAAATAACGACAAAGTGTGTCATTGTCGATTTTCTAAATATAGAAAATAAATACATTACCATTATTTAAAATTTTGTTGAGTAATATGGTAAATCGTGTATATGTCTTAATAAAAAAATAGCCATAGAAGCATGTCTTTAATCAAAAACATGCTATGGCTATCTAAATTAATTCTTTATAAATTTATTGATTAGACTTCAGTAGGTGATTCGGTATCTTGTTCACTCTCTTTTTCTACATCCATGCTCGACTTGGGTACTTCTTTACAAACCATGACAGTTTCTTCTTCCACTTCTTCTTCTGTTGAGTTGAAGTATTCCTCATAGAAAGTTTTTATGATTGAAATGGTGTGCATGATAGATGAAAACTTACCAGCAATGCCACTTTTCTCAGAAATAGCTTCGGTTACATTCCCTGAGGTTTCTGCAATATTATCAACAGTGCCGTGGAAGGCTTCCATACCATGGGCCACTTCATTTGTAATAGTGTTTACATTTTGTGTTATACCTGGAAGTTCATCAATGATTGAATCAATTTCTGGCCGTTTATCATCCACTATTTTCATGATTTGTTTAAATGATGTGTAAAAACGTACCAGTATCATTAATATGTATAGTAGAACTCCAGAGAGCAAGATCCAAAGAACAAACAGTCCAATGTCTTTAAATGTTAGAGATATGTTTATAGCATTATTCAATTCTATCACCTCATAATTTTTATTTAATCATATCATATGTAATGTCGTCTTTAAGCTCATTTCGACAAAGCTGTACATATTCCTTTATATTTTTGATATGATCGATATTATAAATTGTTAAATAAATGTAGAAAGGGTGTTATAAATGAGAGAAGTAAGTTTTCAAGAACTTTCAAAGGATCTTCTAACCCAGCTTGTTAAGGGAGTTTTTTTAACGGTTAAAAGAAATGATGAAGTAAATACAATGACGATTGGTTGGGGCAATGTAGGATTTATATGGAACAAACCAGTCATGATGGTGCCTGTAAGATATTCTAGATATACATATGACTTTATTGATAAAACAGATAACTTTACAGTCAGTGTTCCAGTCAATAAAAAGATGAAGGAAGCGTTGGCTTTCTGTGGTACAAAATCAGGGAGAGACATTAATAAATTTGAAGCGTGTAATTTAACGCTTAGCAATGCTCAAGTTGTTGACACGCCTATTATTTCTGATTGTGATCTGCAAATTGAATGTAAAATTGTATACAAACAGGCCATGGAGCCAGGTACATTAAGCCAAGAAATCAAAGACATGAAATATCCAGATGGTGATTATCATGTAATGTATTATGGTGAAATTGTTAAAGCATATTATTTAGAAGATGAATAAATATAAAAAAATCCAAGCATATGCTTGGATTTTTTATATTCTAATAATTAAGAACCTTTTACATCAAATTGATTGCCATTGATATTAATGGAATCAGCTTCAATATACATGCTTGAATCCTGCAAGCTTATTGCAAAATTTGGAACAGATATTTCAAATGGATTGCCTTCAGTCAAATCCTCTAGGGGTTTAACAGAAGCAAATTCTCCAAATCCAGCTTTATGATAAACAATTGAATTAATGTGTTCTTTTTTCATATCGGCTGTTATAGAGGTATCTGAATCGTCTATATAATAGAAGGCATTCACACCTTCAAACTCCAAATTCACGAGATCTTCTTTATTAGGCGTCAACTGAAATGATATTTTTTTATCTTCTAAATCGATTTTTAGAGCATCAATTCTACTGGCATCTAATTGATCAAGCCATGGACTAAGTTCCACAGTCATAAAGTCACCACCTTATTTTCTTACATACTAACCTTCATATGTTTTATCATACCAGATTGTCTTTGACAACTCTTTTATGTGTTCTCTTCATTTAAAGGCAGTGTAATTCTGAAATGTGAACCAGTTTCAGTTGGCATCAGCTGAATGTCTCCACCATGTAAGTGGACGATTTTTTTACTAATTGAAAGCCCCAGCCCTGAGCCGCCTGTCTGAACAGATCTTGAATGGTCTGCTCTGTAAAACTCATCAAAGATTTTCTCTTTATCCTCTTCTGGAATACCTATGCCATTATCGAGGATGTCTAACTGTGCAGAAGCTGCATCCCCATCTTTTAATTTCATAACAAATTGAATGGTTGTTTCATTGCCACTGTGGCGTAAAAAATTGTCCACTATATTGGAAAGAACCCGTCTAAATAACTGAATGTCCAAATGGACTGGATAATTGCCCCTATGTAGATCAACGTCATATTTTTTTGATGCAGATTCGATCTCTTCTATAACTGAAGCGATGTAATCCTCTAGAACATAATTAAGGTTGAATGGCTGTAAGTTTATTTCATAGTGTGTTGCATTCAGTTTTGAATAAGTAAATAGGTCATTTAATAAAGTGTTTGCCCGATGTCCATTTCGAATAATGGCTTCAATAAAAGGCTTGTCTTCTTTTGAAAGATTCTTGTCTGAGCCTAAACTTTCGCTGTAGCCAATAATATTTGTTAAGGGCGTTTTTAAGTCATGGGATATATCTAGAATTAATTGCTGCCTTGATGACTCAAGAGATTCCCTTAATCTAATTTCAGTGTCGATGGCGGTACTAAGTTCGTTGATATCGTTTGCTAAATAGTCCAGATCATTGCCTGAATTGAGTTTTACTTGTGTCCCATAAGCCCCATTTTTAATGGAATGAACAGTTTTAGATAAGTCCTCAATGGGTGATATTAACTGACGTGCTGAAAAAGAACTGAAGACTTTTACAGTTGCAAATAAACCCAAAATAAATATGAACAATGAAATAAGTGTTGCTTGATATGGAATGAATGAAGTTTGAATAGGCATAACCAAAATAAATAATTCAGAGTCATCCGCAAAAGGATAATAGATAATGACATCGAGTTCGGGATCTCCAACAAGCTCATTAAACTCACGTACGCTGTACTGATAGTTGGGGGCATGTGCACCTGTGGAGCTGGACTTGATCATATACTCCTTGTCCATAACTTCAGCATAGGAATCGTATTCAAGGCCATAATTGCCCCATTCTATGATCGTTTGACCACTGGAAATGTCTTCATAGATGAGGTGAAGGTCGTCATTAGATATATTATTCAGAATAAAATATTCTGTGAGAGATGCATTTAGCCAAAATGAGAAAACGCCAATAAAAGCCACAATAATTGCCATGACCATATTTATTTTAGTGAATTGTTTTGAAAGAGATGTACGGTTTTGTGTTTTATCTTTATCCATGGTGAACTTCCATTCTATATCCAACCCCTCTGATGGTTGTAATATAAACAGGCTTTTTAGGATCGATTTCGACCTTATCTCTCAAATGAGAGATGTGAACCATAATGGTGTTGTCATCACCATGGTAATCGTCTTCCCAAGCGTACTCATAAATTTGTCTTTTGGAATAAACACGACCTGGAGCTTCCATAAATAATGTGAGTATTTTAAACTCAAGGGGATTAAGGGTAACCTCTTCACCTGAAACGGTAACCGTATAATTAGACTCATTAAGCTGGATTGGTCCATTTGAAAGGGTTCGTGTTTGCATTTTTGAACGTGCATTAAATTTCAGAGATCGCCTAAGCTGCGCTCGAACACGGGAAGAAAGCTCAAATATACTAAAAGGTTTTGTGACATAGTCGTCTGCACCTAAATCAAGGCCAAGAATCTTATCATGGTCTGCATCTCGGGCAGTGAGCATAATAACTGGAACTTCACTGGTAAGTCGTATGCTCTTTAACAGTTCAATGCCACTAAGTCCAGGCATCATAATATCCAAGATAAGCAGATCAAAATTGGCAGCATTAATTTTTTCGTATGCAACAAGTCCATTTTCAGCTGTTTCTACAATATAGTCATCTTTTTCGAGATGCATACGTATCAGTTCACGAATGTCTGCATCATCTTCAGCAATCAAAATTCTTGATTTCATGTTAACCTCCATCATACAAATACTTAATCTAATTCTATTGTACATCTAAGTTTATTGGAAAGGGTCTTATTTAAGGTAATTTTAAGAGAGCAACTTGTTAGAGCTAGATCCACGTGTTATAATACTGCGTAACAAGATAGAAAGATAGGCTATGAAGGGAAGAGTAAGCCCATAACAAAGTCAAAGAGAGCCGGAAATGGTGAGAACCGGTACTGCGTTAAAGCTGAAGATGGCCCCTGAGCTCCGATGGTGAAAACAAGTAAGCATCGGCGGTTTGCACTCGTTAACGTGCGTGTGACATGTTCACACTGAGTTACAGTCAGCGATGGCTGTATGAAGTAGGGTGGTAACGCGAATCGGTCTTCGTCCCTTGTTGGGTGGAGGCTTTTTATATTTTTTGAAAACGTTATCCAGAGTTACATTCTTATGATAAGTGTGACAGGTGTAGATAACTCTAACCGAAAAAGACCGAAAATATTAATTATAAACCGTTAGAATGAGTGAGAGATTCAAACTGAAGTAAACTGAAGGAGGAACAAAAATGTCAAAAGGTACTTATTATGTAACAACGCCGATTTATTATCCGAGTTCAAATCTGCACATTGGTCACACGTATACAACTGTAGCGGCAGATGCAATTGCAAGATTTAAAAGAGCAACAGGTTATGACGTTATGTTTCTAACTGGAACTGACGAACATGGTCAAAAAATTGAAACAGTAGCTAAAGAAAAGAACATGGCACCTAAAGATTATTTAGATGGTATGATTGCAGACATTAAAAGCCTATGGGGTACAATGGAGATCTCATATGATCAGTTCATTCGTACAACAGATGAAGATCATAAACGTCGAGTTCAAGCCATTTTCCAAAAGCTTTATGACAATGGTGATATTTACAAAGGTGAGTATGAAGGTATGTACTGTACACCTTGTGAGTCTTTCTGGACTGAATCGCAGTTAAAAGACGGAAACTGTCCTGATTGTGGACGTCCAGTACAAGTAACAAAAGAAGAAGCATATTTCTTTAAACTATCAAAATATCAAAGTCGTGTAAGAGACTTACTGGCTGATGGAAAGTTCCTATTACCACAGTCTCGTGCAAATGAAATGATCAAGAACTTCATCGATCCTGGTCTAGAAGATCTTTGTATTACACGTACAAGTTTTGACTGGGGTATTCCAGTACCATTTGATGACAAGCATGTTATTTATGTATGGTTAGATGCACTTAGCAACTATGTTACGGCTTTGGGTTATCCTGAAGAAACAGATAAGTTTGATAAGTACTGGCCTGCAGATGTTCACCTAGTGGGTAAAGAAATTGTTCGATTCCATACGATTATTTGGCCGGCAATGTTAATGGCTCTTGATGCACCACTTCCAAAGATGGTTTATGGCCACGGATGGTTACTACTTGATGGTGGTAAAATGTCAAAGTCTAAAGGCAATGTTGTTGACCCTGTTGTCTTAATTGAAAGATACGGCGTAGATGCGCTTAAATACTTCCTGCTTCGTGAGTACAGCTTTGGTTCGGACGGCAACTTCAATAATGAAGTTCTACTGAATAGAATTAACTCTGACCTTGCAAATGATCTGGGTAACCTGGTTAGCCGTTCAGTCGCAATGGTTGAAAAATATAATGGCGGCAAAATTGTTCAGTCTCAAGCGGTTCTTGAATTTGATGAAGACCTGAAGAAAATCGCTGTTTCTACAGCAAACAGAGTAGAAGCGAGAATGGAAGTTCTTGATTACTCAAACGCCTTAGAAGAAATCTGGAAGTTGATTCGTCGTACGAACAAGTACATTGACGAAACAATGCCTTGGGCTCTTGCTAAGGAAGAAGAGAAAAAAGCTGAACTGGATACGGTACTATACAATCTGATCGAAAGTATTCGTATAATTTCTGTTCTGATTCAACCATTCATGACACATACTTCACGTGGCATTTGGGCACAAATTGGTGCTGTTGAAGGTGAAAAAACAGTTTGGGAAGCTTCAAAAATCTTTGGTTTAACTGAAGTCGGATCGACTGTTAAAAAAGGTGAATCTCTGTTCCCACGTATTGATGTGAAAAAAGAGATTGAAATTCTGGATGCAATGGGTGGCAAAAAAGACAAAAAAGAAGAAAAAGCTAAAAAAGAAGATAAGAAAAAAGACAAGAAGTCAAAGAAAAATGAGCCAAAAGGTGAAATTACAATTGATGACTTTGGAAAAATAGACTTTAAAGTTGCTGAAATTACTTCTGTTGAAAAGCACCCAGATGCTGATAAATTGCTTGTTCTTCAATTAAAGGTAGGCGAAGAAACAAGACAAGTTGTTTCAGGCATTGCTGGACACTACTCGCCAGACGAACTTGTAGGCGAAAAAGTAATTCTGGTTGCAAACCTGAAGCCAGTCAAGCTTAGAGGCGTTCTGTCACAGGGTATGATTCTTGCCGCAACGTCAGGTAAGGACTTGAAGCTTGTATCTGTAGATATGGAATCGGGTTCTACAGTTTCATAATTAATTATATTTAAAATTTTAGTTCTAATATTGAACCCACACTTCATAAGAGGTGTGGGTTTTTGTTGTGTTCATGCTCAAAAAAATACTTTGTTTATGCGAAATGAAATGGGTATGTATCTTTCACGGGTATCTTGGCGCTTGCAAAGGACTACCACGTTTATATATAATGAGTCGTAGTGCCAAGAACAGGAGGAAGTAAAATGTTATTTGATTCCCATGCCCATTTGACGGATCGTAGATTTGATCAAGATAGAGATGAAACAATCAAACGCGCTTTTGAAAGTGGCGTTGAATATATAATGAACCCAGGTGCAGATTTTGAAACATCAGTTGAAGCCATTGAACTGGCTGAGTCTTATGAGAAAATTTATGCAGCTGTAGGTGTGCATCCACATGATGCAAAATCAATGGACGAAAGTATGCTGATGCTGCTTGAGTCTATGGCCAAAAAGAAAAAGGTTAAAGCTGTTGGTGAAATTGGTCTTGATTTTCACTATGACCATTCTCCCCGTGACATTCAAAGACACTGGTTCAGAGAACAAATTCGTATGGCAAAACGTGTGGGAAAACCAGTAATTGTCCACGACCGCGAAGCAAATCAGGAAACATTTGATATTCTCAAAGAAGAAGAAGCATTTGGGAATGGCGTACTGATGCACTGTTATTCAGGAAGTGCTGAACTCGCAAGACAATACGTAAAGCTCGGGGCTTACATTTCTATAGCTGGCCCTGTTACATTTAAAAACGCAAGAAAAACGGTAGAGGTTGCGGAGTCGGTTGATTTGAGTCGTTTAATGATTGAAACCGATAGTCCTTACTTAACACCAGTACCTTACCGTGGCAAACGCAATGAATCAGCATATGTTAGACACGTAGCAGAACGTATAGCGGAAGTGCGCAACATCTCTGTTGAAGAGGTGGCAAATGCAACACTTGAAAATGCCAAGCGCTTTTTCCGTATTGATGAGTAGCAGGTTTATGCCTGCGGATCTTCTTGATTAAGGGAGGCACTAATATGCGTCAATTTGAAAAGTGGTTGCCGGTAGCTATCATTGCACTGGCGGCATGTTTGGTCATGGTTATTGGAGTGACTGGACGCAAGCAAGTGACAATTATTGATAAGGACAGAGAGGTTATTGTATCTACAATAAGAAGCAATATGGATTCTGTGCTGAAGGCTGCAAATATTGAGCTGTCTCAGTCGGATGTTGTAGTGCCTTCTAAAGATACAAAACTGACAGACGGTCTTATAATCAACATTGTAAGGGCAGATCAACATGAAATTAGTGTGGACGATCACGTGATCAGCCATAGTACAACACTAAAAACTGTAGGAGAAATCATTGCAGATGCAGGTGTTGAGCTGGATGCAGTTGATTTGGTTTATCCTAGCCGGGGTGTTGAGGTATCTGGACCCGTTTCAATTGAAGTTATTCGTGTCACTGAAGATGTGATTGAGTCAACTTTGGCAATGCCCTATGGAACCATCATTGAAGTTTCTAGTGACTTAGAAGCGGGTGAAACGGTTCGTATGCAGACGGGGCAAAATGGTGAGAAAATCATGAAATATCGTGTGATCTATGAAGATGGTGAAGAAATTCGTAGAGAGCTTATTGAAGAGAGTGTTACAGTAGAACCGATACCTGAGAAATTACAGCGTGGACGAGAGAACCTATATGTTACAAGTAGAGGCCGCCCTCTACGATATCAGAAAGTCTATATTATGCGGGCTACAGCCTATGATCTTTCATTCCAAAGTTGTGGCAAGTATCCGGATCATCCTGAGTATGGTATAACCTATAGCGGAACACAAGCCCGTCCCGGTGTTGTTGCTGTAGATCCACGTGTTGTTAAACTAGGTTCAAAACTCTACATTGAGTCAATGGACCGCATGCCAGATTATGGATTTGCAAAAGCAGAGGACACAGGTAGTGCAATAAAAGGAAATCGAGTAGATTTATTTATAGAAAACAGAACACAAGCCTTAAGATATGGTGTTCGAACAGTTAAAGTATATGTCTTAGAAGAACCCATCACAGAAGACATGATGGTAGGCTACTCAGGAAGATAGAGAACTATTAAATCAACAGAAAAGTTCTGGAAATGAATCAGTTTGAGTTCACGATTTAGGAAATCAAAGTGATTTGGTTACAGAAGCTACGATAAAGATTTAAAAGTTCTGAGTAGAGAAGTAGGAAATCAAGTTAAGGAGAATCATTTGAAAATTAAAGAAGTCATCGTTGTAGAAGGACGAGATGATGTAACAGCTGTGAAAAGAGCGGTTGATGCTGAACTTATAACAACCCATGGTTTTGGAATTAGAGAAGAAACATTTTTGTTGATCGAAGAAGCGCAAAAAAAATGTGGTGTCATTATCTTTACCGATCCTGATCATGCGGGTGACAAAATTCGTGAGAGACTATCAAAACGTATTGGTGGTTGTAAACATGCATTTTTACCACGTGAGGAAGCAACAAAACGTGGCAATATTGGTATTGAAAATGCAACCCCTGAAAGTATAGTTGCAGCTTTATCAAAGGTTAGAACCTTAGTTGAAGAATCATCAGATGAGTTTTCAAAACATGATTTGATTCGAAATGACTTAGTTGGTCAGGCAGAAGCCTCAGTTAGAAGAGATAAACTTGGGAAAATACTTGGAATAGGCTACGCCAATGCGAAACAATTCCTTAGAAGATTGAACCACTATGGAATCACCCGTGAAGAATTTGATAACGCTGTTAAACAGCTATAGATGAAAGAGGAAAACATGAAAGTATTAACTTCGCCAAGCACGATAAAGTATATTATGGACAAGTACGGCTTTAGATTTTCTAAAAGTCTGGGTCAGAATTTTTTAATCGACGCAAACATTGTAAACGGAATAATTGATGGTGCAGAAGTTGGGCCTGACGACGTTATTTTAGAAATTGGCCCGGGTATTGGTGTTATGACTCAGTCTATGGCACAACGTGCTAAAAAAGTTGTAGCAATTGAAATTGACAAAGCGTTACTTCCAGTTTTAGATGAAACACTAGAAGACCTAGATAATGTTGAAATTGTAAGCGGCGATGTGTTGCGTGTGGATATTCAAAAAATAATTGATGAAAAGTTGGATGGACAAGCACCAAAAGTGGTTGCCAACCTACCGTACTATGTAACAACACCAATTATTATGAAGTTTTTAGAAGAGCAAATTCCAGTCACTGATATTGTGGTAATGGTTCAAAAGGAAGTTGCTGATAGAATGGTTGCAGGACCAGGAACCAAAATATATGGTGCCCTTTCTGTGGTTGTTCAGTATTATGCAGAACCTTCAAAAATTGTTAAGGTACCACCATCGGTATTTATGCCACAACCCAATGTTGAATCTTCAGTGGTTAGACTAAAGAAGCGTACGAATCCACCAGTAGATTTAAAGGACCCAAGTCTATTCTTTAAAACAGTTCGTTCTTCATTTATGAAAAGAAGAAAAACACTTTTAAATGCACTTTCGTCAGGTGAGTTGGCGGTTTCCAAAGATCAGGTGCGTGAAGTCCTTGATGCATGTGAAATTGATCCAAAACGTCGTGGTGAAACATTAGATATGGCTGAGTTTGCCAAACTGGCAAATGCGTTTTATGACATTAAGAACAACTAACATTGTGAAGATGTAACTGAATTCGAATACTAAAACAAAAAGGGAGATTTCATATTGAAATCTCCCTTTTAGACTGTCCAGAATCTTACTTTAAACTAAAGCCTGTTTTCTTTTTTATAATTCATATACACGTTAAGGGCGGGTAAAAAATTGAGAATGTTGTTTTGGGTACGCTCAATTTTTAGTTTTGGATCAAGATCGGAGTAAGGTATGGATTTACGAGCTCCTTTTTGGCTGGCACGTACATGTTCCATTATCACTTCGAAGGGCAGCAAATAAAACTCGTCACAGAATTTGAAATGTACAATAATAAATGCTAAACCGCTTTGTTTAGAAATATCGTCCATAAACTCCAATTGGTGTTCATGGATATTAGAGAGGGGCAAACTTTTTAAGTTGGTTTCCTTTGCGTCGAAGGCAACACCAACTCCTTGAATAATGCCCATGAAGTCAACGGTAGACTTTTTTTCGAAGAAAGCTTTTTTTATCATACCCTGTCCATCAATATCAATGACCTTAACAGGGGTTGCAATTTTATCTATTCGGGCGAGCCCTTGAACTTTATAGTATTCTAGTGTGTAGTGAATCAGGTCTTCTAGATCACTACCTCGTAGGCCTCTACTACGCCATACTGTCAATATTAGCACTCCTTTACTTGGTTATAGCTTATAATAACACGAAAAAAGAGATGTGAACATGTTGAAGACTTAATAACAATTTCTGTGGATAACTTGTGGATAGTGTTGATAACATGAACGTTTGTATTCAGAATTGTTTGAATTTACCACTAAATTCAAGGTGTAGAAGGTATAAAAATACGGATTATTTTCACATAAAATTATGAATAGTTCGAAGAAATGTTAAGAAAATAAAGTTTTCCACAAATCCACGGCCTATTTTGTTGATAACATGCGTAGTTGTTGATTCGACTGTTATGAGCCTGTGGATGAATGGTCATAAAGTCACTGTTTTGAAGATATATAGGACCATTATGTTTAGCTTTTGTTAAACTGGGCATACATAATGTGGTGGTAGAATCTGTGGTGGCCGAAGAAGACGAATGAATTTGCCTGCTTCGGTTTTTCTGTGTATAAGTCTAAATACCACTATATATAGATGAATGGGAATTTGACGTTCTATATATAGTACTCTATGAAAATTGGGCTATTAGAATTAGAGTGGTAGAATTTGAAATATTAACCGAAAGTCACTAGAAATGTATAGTAAGATTATATAGAATAGCTATTGGGTATAGAAAATATGAATACTCAAATTGACGATACGTACACCATCAGGAGGACTTATTATGGAAAAGAATATTGTTGTTTATACTTCAAACACTTGAGGCTACTGCCACATGGTAATGGATTACCTAAAAGAAAAGAATGTGGAATTTGAAGAAAAGAACGTTTCTACAGACGCAACAGCACGTAAAGAATTGATGAAGGCTGGTTTTATGGGTGTACCTGTAATATATGTTGGCGAAGAAGTTATTCAAGGATTTGATAAGACAAAACTTGATGAACTGCTAAAATAGTAATTTGATCATAAAGATGGTAATCTGGAACGATTTTCTGGATTACCATCTTTTTATTTTGTTCACAAAAACTTCACTAAAATGGTGTAATATAGAGTTGACAATAATTCATTTTCAGATTATCCTAAAGAAAAGCCCCCCTACAGAGGGGTGAAAGGGGTATATTATGAAAATTAAAGTTCTTGAGAAGGCCATGCCGGAAATCTTGAATAAAGTTGAAATGAAATCCGAGAATTTACATGTACGTATTTTTGTAAAGTCTTATGGTTGAGGTGGTCCTGTCCTTGGTGTCTCTCTGGACGAGAAGCACGATACTGATTATGAGGAAACACAAGACGGTATTACATTTATTGTTGATAACGATTTAATGGATAGATTTAAAGGATTTGAAATTGACTACACTTCAAGTTGGTACTCTAAAGGATTTGTTGTTAGAGCAGGCTCTGGCCCAGTTTCAAAATGTTAGCATAAATAGGATTTAATTCACAGGAGGATATTATAATGAGCAAAAAAGTAACTGTATTCACTTCAAACACTTGTGGCTACTGCCATATGGCTAAAGATTATCTAAATGAAAACAATATAGAATTTGAAGAAAAGAATGTGTCTACGGATGCATCGGCAAGAAAAGAACTAATGAGCCAAGGATTCATGGGTGTACCAGTAATTTATGTTGGTGAAGAAGTGATCCAAGGATTCGATAAAAGCAAGCTAGAAGAGCTTTTAAAGTAAAACTGAATTATTACTAAAAAAAGAACCTCTCAGAATTTCTGAGAGGTTCTTCTAATTTTAATTATTATGCGTTAAGCTCAGAAAGTAGCTTTTCAACGTCCATACCGTGAACAGCTGCAGCTTGTTCTAGAGTTTCACTTTGAGCCGATGGGCAACCTAGGCAACCCATGCCGTTTGCGATTAACACGTTTGCTGATTCTGGCTTGTCTTGTAGAATTTGTGCAATTAGCATATCTTTAGTTATCATCATCATAAGTCCTCCTCAGGATTTATCTATTATAGGTTAATGTAAGTTTAAAATATTTCGTGTTACGAATCTTATTTCTTAACAATCATATGATATTGAAGACCATTTTTCAACTCAAAGTTGTAAGTGAAGTCTGCGTTTGCTGTTTCAACGAATGCTTTTGAGAAAGATTCTCTAAAGTCATAATATCTCTCAACGTTTGTTCCGCCTTCATTCCAGAAAGGTGCGTGAACACAACGGTCTTTTTGCCACTCTAGTTTTTCAGCTGAGTTTTCTGTTACTGCATTAACACGGTCACAAGGCATACCTTCAAGTAAGAAGTTATCTAAGCTCTTAAAGAGTTGCTCTGGCGTTTGGGCCTCAGAACCGGCAATAGCGGCACCATTTTTCTTTCCAAAATCAGCGTAGATTTCAGAAATTTTAGCATAAACAGTGTCACCGTCTTTTGCAACCAAGTGTTGAACCATTTTTGATTGGCGTTGCTCAGCAATCTTGATCTTGTTTTGTAACCAACCGTGGATATTATCTTGGTCAATAAGCTGATCTAGGGGTGCATGGTTTAAATAAGGTCCAAATGTATCTACAAGTTCAGATTTAAGTGACTCTTGTTCTGATGCATCAATGATGTTTGTTAGAATACCTTGCTCAATGTCTTCAAGTAAATTAATTTTGTTATATAACCAGTGGTGGATAGGTCCTAGAAAACGACTCATGTGTATTTCCTCCTTAGAAATTCTCAGTAATTGTAAGGTGTATATTATTCTGTCGCACTTTCAGATGATTCGGTTGTTTCATACTCTGAAAGGCTTTCTTCAAGTTTGATTTTATAAAGTGCATGGACACCATCTTTAAAGTTGTCCAGTCCAATCTTGTCAATGAATGGGCCAAGTTTGTCTCCCATATCAGCAGTTTCACAGTAATATTCATAAACAGCCTCTACCATGATGTATGCCTCGTCTTCTGAAAGTCCTTCTGCAATGGTGTCAGGGAGTCTTGGGTGAAAACCAGCGCTGCCGCCTGCAACAATTTTGTGGTGGCCTTCTGGTACTGCAAGAACACCAATATCTTTTGCGTTTACACTTGCACAAGCATTGAGACAACCAGCCACTCCAATTTTTGTTCTATTGGGTGCAGGAGCGCCGTAATAACGCTTTTCTAATTTCATTGCCAGTGGTAAAGTATTGTATTTAGCTCTCTTACAGAATCCTGCAGGACACATTTCAACGTTCTTGATTGAATATGGTGAGCGAACTGCGGGTTCCATGTCCAGGTCTTCCCACGCTTTTGCTACATCTTCTTCTTTTAGACCAAGAATTGCTATCCTTTGTCCGGAAGTGATTTTAATAGTACCTTGGTATTTCTCAGCAACTTCTGCCATTAATGCTAATTTATCAGGACGGATGAATCCACCAGGTATTCTGGGTGTGATGCCATACGTGCGTCTGCCATTTTTTATTTGTTGAAGAACCGAAAATTCAGGTTTTGCCATGATGTGTTCCTCCTGTAGGTGTGTCTTAACTCTGACTTCATTATAGGGTGGATTTGAAAAAGTTTCGGTAACATTAGTTACAGAATACAGAATTTCAGAAAAAATGTACACTAAAACTGTGTATGTTTACAAAACGTTCAAATTTAAGGAACGATTCCTTATCCCAATTGTAGATTGCACTCAACTATCCTATACCACGTCAGAACCCATTAAATCTTAGTTGTACTAGTTATTCGTTTATCCAATCAATTCATCTTCTAAGGCATCAACGTCGAGAATCTTAATGGTACTTTTATCAAAATCAATTAGGCCTTCTTCTTTCATCTTTATAAGTTCTCTAGAAAGTGAAGGTCTCTGAATTGACATATGTTCTGCCATATCTTTTCTAGACATAGCGGTTTGGATCATTGTTGAACCTTGTAACTTAAATTCCTTTAGAAGGTAGTTACACACTTTTTGTCTTATTGTGTCCAGAGAAAGGATTTTTACCTTTTGATTCATCATCATGAGTTTATTAGAAAGTAGCTTTAGGAAATTATCTAATAAGATGGGGTGATGTGTGAGGCCGTGTATAATGGATGTCTTCTCTATAAAGAGGACTGTGGTTTTCGTTTTTGCAACCGTACTGATCAAGTAGCGGTCTTGATCACCAAAGAGTATGGCTTCTCCAAAACTCTGTCCGGGCTTTAAGGTAGTAAGTGTTGCCACCTTACCAGAAGGGTAGATATTTTGAAGCTCAACCTTACCACTGGCTAGAATACCAAGTTTGGTACACTTGTCTCCTTCAAAGGCGATGACACTGTCTTTTTCATAGGTCACTGATTTAACTTCCAAAAAACGTAGGAGTGCCATGATGTTCTGTTCATTCAGTCTCCTAAATAATATACATTTTTCTAATGCTTTTACGTATTCTTTCATATAGATAGTCTCCTCATGATAGTTTGGTGCTAATAGTCTGTACACAGGTTGGGTAATGACTGAGTGGGGAAGTGTTTATAAGTTGTGTTGTTAGAAATCGAGACTTTTTTAGTTTATTTATCAATTTATTTCATTTGGTAACACTTGTTACGGATAATATATGTCCAGATTATTATAATGAACACAGAAAATCAATACTAAATCAATCGAGTTTTGGTCCGGCACTGAGAAATCTAAGCTGGCGATTGGTACGAAATACTAAACAACAACTTAAATCGACATAAATCAAATTCATAATATAAGAGTAGAATCCGACTGAAAGGAGAAATACCTTGAAAAGAAATATAGTAGAAATTCACGAGGACTTATGTAATGGCTGCGAACTTTGTGTGAATGCTTGTCACGAAGGTGCAATAGAAATGATTGACGGAAAAGCAAAACTTGTAAGCGACATTTACTGTGACGGTCTTGGAGATTGTTTACCGGCCTGTCCAACAGGTGCCATTGAAATTATTGAAAGAACTGCAGTTGAGTATTCACAAGATGCTGTAGATGCGAGACTTGAAGCACAGAAAGAAGCTCTAGCTAAAGCAGAAGAAGCTAAAAAATTAGAAGAAGAAAAGAAGGTGGAGACGCAAGTGGATAAGAAAAAAGAATTACCGGTTCATGACTGTGGTTGCGGTGGCGCACACGACGACATGATGAAGAAAATGAACGGTGGCGGAGGTTGCCCAGGTTCAGCAGCAATGAAATTGAATGTTGTTTCATCAGGCAATGTATCTAACAAAGCCGAAGCAATGGCAAAAGTTAAAGACATGGATAGCCGTATGTCAGAAGATCCAGTAAAAGCACAGCTACAATCCAAATTATCATCATGGCCTGTACAACTTAATCTTGTTAATCCACAAGCTGAGTATCTTCAAGGTGCGGATTTATTAATAGCTGCAGATTGTACAGCTTTCGCACATGGAAATTTCCACAATGACTTTATTAAAGGTCGCGTAACACTAATTGGTTGTCCAAAACTGGATGACAATGAATATTATGTAGAAAAAATTGGTATGATTCTCAAGCAAAATAACATCAAATCTGTCACTGTAGTGAGAATGGAAGTACCTTGTTGTTCAGGTATTGTAGCGGCTGCAAAGCAAGCTATGCTGAACTCTGGAATGATTGTTAACTACAATGAAGTAACAATTGGACTTGATGGAGGAATTAAATAATGGGAATTTCAGATTTTTTTAATAAACTATTTGGTATGAATAACAATGGAGAGCAAAATACTCCAGCAAATAACGATAAAATTAATGTGAACCATCTAAATACGAAGGGAGATAATTCAACTATGTCAATGTTCTGTTATCAATGTCAAGAGGCCGCTGGCGGCAAAGGTTGTACTAAAGTAGGCGTATGTGGTAAGCCTAGCGATGTTTCAAATCTACAAGATTTACTTCTTTACTTACTAAAAGGTACTTCTGTACTGAATCTTAAAGCACGTGAAGCTGGTATTAATAAGCCAGAAACAGATAAAATGATCTTTGACGGTCTGTTTGCTACAATTACTAATGCAAACTTTGACCGTGCAGCTTTTGTAAAGCGTATCCAAGCGACAATTGCTCAAAGAGATGCTATCAAAGCTGAACTTGAAGCTAAAGGTGTTGCTTTAACTGAGTTACACGATTGTGTAACTTGGAATGGTGCTGAAGGTGAATTTGACGCTAAAGCTGCTGTGGTTGGTATTTTAGCTACTGAAAACGAAGATGTTCGTTCACTTCGTGAACTTGTTACTTATGGCCTAAAGGGTATGGCTGCATACGGACAGCATGCTGCTAACCTAGGCAAAGAAGACGCAGAGCTACAGAAATTCACAGAGGAAGCACTTGTTGCTACTCTAAACAATAACTTAACTGCTGATGATCTAGTTGCTCTTACTTTAAAGACTGGTGAGTTTGGTGTTAAGGCAATGGCTATGCTTGACGAAGCAAACACAACTGCTTTTGGTCACCCAGAGCTTACAGAAGTTAACATTGGCGTTAAAGGCAACCCAGCGATCCTAATCTCTGGTCACGACCTACACGACATGGAAGCACTTCTAGAACAAACTAAAGGTACTGGCGTAGATGTTTACACACATAGTGAAATGCTACCTGCTAACTACTACCCTAAGTTTAAGAAGTATGATCACTTTGTTGGTAACTACGGTAATGCATGGTGGAAGCAAAAGGAAGAATTTGCGTCATTTAATGGCCCAATCCTATTCACTACAAACTGTATCGTTCCACCAAAGGGTGATGTAGTAAACCGTATCTTCACAACTGGCGCTTCAGGCTTCCCAGGTTGTACGCATATTGAGCCAGATGCAAACGGACGTAAAGATTACTCTGAAATTATTGCTCTAGCTAAGACACTTCCTGCTCCAACAGAAATTGAAAACGGAACAATTCTTGGTGGCTTTGCACATAACCAAGTATTTGCTCTAGCTGACAAGGTTGTTGATGCAGTTAAGACTGGCGCTGTAAAGCAGTTCTTCGTAATGGCTGGTTGTGACGGTCGTATGAAGGATCGTGACTACTACACTGAGTTTGCTGAAAAGCTTCCAAAGGATACCATTATCCTAACTGCTGGTTGTGCGAAATTCCGTTACAACAAGCTAAACCTAGGTGATATCGGTGGTATTCCAAGAGTTCTTGATGCTGGCCAGTGTAATGATTCTTACTCACTAGCAGTTATCGCTCTTAAGCTTAAAGAAGTATTCGAGCTTAACGATATTAACGAATTACCGATCTCTTACAACATTGCATGGTACGAGCAAAAGGCTGTTATCGTTCTTCTAGCGCTTCTATTCTTAGGCGTTAAGAACATCCACCTTGGCCCAACACTACCTGCATTCCTATCTCCAAATGTTGCTAACGTACTGGTTGAGACGTTTGGTATTGCTGGAATTGGCAATGTTGAAGACGACATCAAAATGTTCCTAGGCTAATAACAACTTGCGTCGGTAGGAAACTATAGACACAATTGTAAGCAAAATAATGACTTTGTAATCCCTCTACAGTTTGGAAAAATTGTAGGGGGATTTTTGCTAAGAAGCGGGTATACATCCTATGGGAGCGAGAGAAGTTAGTATGAGTTTACTCATAGGAGGTCTATTATGCAGGGAGAATATATTCTAGAAGGCATGCTTAATGCACTCATACAAATGGAAGATGCAGGAGATACACTATATAAGAGTATGAGTAAAAATTCAGAAGATCCAGAGCTAAAAAGAGTATTTGATATTTTAGCCAATCAAGAATCACACCATAAACACATGTATGAGAGTTACAAAAATATATTGACCCCTCAAGAGGGGGCAGATGAAATAAGATTGACTTATCTAGACAAATTGATTGAAAAAAAAGTATCTTTTATGAAGATGAATGATATTCCAGAAGATATGACCAGTGCAGTTAAGCTGGCTAAGCAGTTTGAAGAGGATACAATTATGCTTTTAGAGGAAATGAAAACTTTAATATACCCAAAGTTTCATTCTGAGATAGACATTTTGATTGAAGAAGAACGGAAGCATTTAGACTATTTGTCTAGACTGAAAAGCTGAAGTGGAAAATAAAAAACATTTGATTACATGTTTTGAGAAGAGGACGGAGGAGTTTAGATGTCAGAAAAATTCATATTGGAAGATCTACTGAATGCTTTAATTGAACTCGAAGATACAGGCAACAAACTTTATGCAGAATTAAGTGAAAAAGTTGAAAACAAAGAAGTGGCAGACTTGTTTAGTCTTCTGGCAAGACAAGAGCTTAAACATAAAGAACTTTATGAAAGTTATAAGTCCAAGCTTGTTACCAAAGAAAATGTTGATGAAGAGTATTTGAGTTACATAAAAGTGATGCTCAAGAAGAACGTAAAGTTCCTGAATACAGTTGTAGTCCCTGAAGACATGGAAGCGTCCGTGTGTCAGTCGGTTCAACTTGAAAAAGACACTATTCTATTTTTACTTGAGATGAAGAAAATCATTGAAGATCATCATCAAGATGAGATAGACAAAGTTATTGATGAGGAAAGAAAACACTTAAAATATTTATATGAGTTAGAATACTAGGTTGAAATTAAATAGTGATAAGAGCGGCTTAGAGTAGACAAACAGCCGATTTCGAAGGAAAAATCGAAATCGGCTGTTTTATTTTTTTGTATAAACTGCTGCAATACCCCTTGACAGGGGGGGTGGTGTGGGGTAGTATTACTTTAAAAGAACCCCCTAGCAGGGGGATGGCGGAATAAATAATCTATGTTTTAACAAACATTGGATTGAATATGATATTGGAGGTTGGTTATGGGTCAGAAAGTTCTAATAGTTGGCGGTGTTGCTGGCGGTGCTGGTACAGCTGCAAGACTGCGCCGTGTAGACGAAGAAGCACAAATTATCATGTTTGAAAAAGGCGACTATATTTCATTTGCAAATTGTGGTTTACCTTATTACATTGGTGAGACTATCGAAGAGAGAGAAGCTCTTTTAGTTCAAACACCAGAAGGTATGGGCGCAAGGTTTAATATGGATATTCGTGTTCGTAACGAAGTCCTTTCAATTGATAAAAAGAATAAAACTGTTCGTGTAATGAACCACAACATAAATGAAGCTTACGAGGAGTCTTATGATGTTCTTGTTCTGTCACCGGGTTCAACACCACTACGACCACCAATCCCAGGTATTGATGCGCCTAATGTATTCAGTCTTTGGAATATTCCAGATACAGACATGATCAAAGGGTACGTAGATGATAAAAAACCTGAAACAGCAGTTGTTATTGGGGGCGGATTTATTGGCCTTGAAATGGCAGAGAACTTGCATGAGCGTGGTTGTAAGGTTTCGGTGGTTGAAATGGCTGACCAAGTTATGCAGCCGATTGATTATGAAATGGCAAACATTACCCACCAACATATGAAACAACAAGGTGTGGATCTACATTTAAGTGATGGCGTGAAGCAGTTCCATCATGATAAACGTTCTGGTAAAACAACGGTAGAACTTCAAAGTGGTGCGAAAATTGAATCAGATATTATTATTTTATCCATTGGCATCCGTTCTAACTCACAGCTTGCAAAAGACGCAGGGCTAGACGTTAACAAGCGTGGTGGTATAGTTGTTGATGACTATATGAAAACCACAGACAAACACATCTATGCACTCGGAGATGCCATTGAGGTTGTAGATTTCAATGATAAAACAAAAACAATGGTTCCTTTAGCAGGGCCAGCAAATAAACAAGGGCGTATCGTAGCTAATAATATTGCAGGTATCAAAGATACCTATAAAGGTACACAAGGCACATCTATTGCAAAAGTGTTTGATCTGACTGTAGCAAGTACTGGACATAATGAAAAAACGTTAAAGCAAAATGGAAAGATTTATGGAAAAGATTATAAGACAGTAATCATCCACTCTAAGTCCCATGCGGGCTACTATCCAGGTGCATTACCGATGACATTAAAACTGATCTTTGATCTGGCTGGTAAAGTCATTGGTGTTCAGGGTGTTGGCCATAATGGTGTCGATAAACGTATTGATGTTATTGCGACTGCACTTCGTTTTGGTGGTACAATTTATGATTTACGTGATCTTGAACTTGCTTATGCGCCACCATTTAGTTCTGCAAAAGATCCGGTGAACATGTTAGGGTTTGTAGCAGAGAATGTACTTACAGGTAAAAGTGAGCCGGTACACTGGGACCAATTGGACAACTTTGATCCAAAAGATACGATTGTTCTAGATGTACGTGAAGAAATTGAGAGAGAACTGGGTCATATTGAAGGTTCTATGCATATTCCTCTAAATGATTTAAGAGAACGTGTTGGAGAACTAGATAAAAATAAGAATATTATTCTTTATTGTGCTGTTGGCTTACGTGGATATTTAGGTGAACGTGTACTCAGACAATTGGGATTCAATAAAGTATTTAACTTCTCAGGTGGTTACACAACGTACGCGTGTATGTTCTGTCAAAACCCAGAGGACTCAGATAAATGCGGTGGCCAAACATGCGACTGTGATGTGGATTTTAACGATGATGGAAGCCTAGATAGCTTACCTGTTATTGAGACGGGTGAAGTGGTTAAACTTAATGCGTGTGGCCTACAGTGTCCAGGACCAATCATGCAGGTTTACAAGCGCATGGAAGAGATGAATGACGGAGATGTACTTGAAGTTAAGGCGACAGATCCGGGCTTTGCGAGTGATATTGGCGTTTGGGCTGGTAAAACAGGAAATACACTTGTACATGTTGAAAAAAATGAGAAAAAAGAAATTGTTGCTAAACTTATGAAAGGCAACAATAAAAGAGCCGTTATGAATGCACCAATAGCAGCAAAAGAAGACAAGTCCATGGTTGTCTTTAGTGGTGATTTAGACAAGGCAATTGCGTCTCTAATTATTGCAAATGGTGCAGCTTCGATGGGACGTAAAGTTACAATGTTCTTCACATTCTGGGGTCTTAACATACTAAGACGTCACGAAGTGGTACAAACAAAAAAAGATATGCTGGGTGCAATGTTCTCGGGTATGATGCCTAGAGGTACAAAAAAACTTGGATTATCTAAAATGAACATGCTGGGTATGGGTCCAAGAATGATCCGTATGGTTATGAAAAAACACAATGTTGATTCACTTGAAACTCTGCTTCAAACAGCAATTGATAATGGTGTTAACATTGTAGCGTGTAATATGTCTATGGACCTCATGGGCATTACAGAAGATGAGTTGATTGAGGGTGTAGATCTAGGTGGCGTGGCAACTTACCTGGGAGCAGCAGAAGAATCAAATGTGAATCTGTTTATCTAACAGTTTTAGAAGTTATCTTAGTGGAGTAAACTTGTCGGGTATGAGAAGAATATGATAAAATAGTGGCAGTAAAGTGAAGGAGGCAGACTATGCCAAAGCAAGATGCTAAAAAAAGTATAATCAACCGACTTAAAACAATAAAAGGGCATATTGCCGGTGTTGAAAAGATGGTTGAAGAAGGCAAGTCATGTGATGATGTCCTTCTACAAATTGCAGCTATTAAATCTTCTGTACACAAAGTTGGGCTCGTAATTATGGAAGAACATGCAATGGAATGTCTTCTAATAGATGACGACGGCGAACCTGTTGATAAAGAACAGATGGAGAAAGTGATCAAAACACTGGTTAACTACTCAAAGTAAGGACAACAAACAAAGCATTCTCGGTGTATTTGGATATGTACATTAAGAACTGGACATTTAAAACCGTTCCCTTTTGGGGAACGGTTTTTTGATTGGTTAAATGGTATCAGTTGTTCGAAATGGGTATGTTTTGTATAGGTGTTTTGAGGAGTGAAATTATGTATATCATGAAATGTAGATCCCAAAATAGTTTTACTTATAATATTAAATCAATGTACATAATGATAAATAGCATAATACGAAAGTGAGTTGGTATAATCAATGCGCTCAGAAATGGACAATAACTATTTAGAAACCGAGCTTTATGATCTAATGAAAAAAGATCGCACCATCTTTGAATTTCTACAAAAAGGTTCTTTAGATGGTATTTGGTATTGGGATCTAGACAATATAGAAAACGAATGGATGAGTCCGAGATTTTGGAGAGTCTTAGGTTATGATCATAGACATATGAAACATAAATCAAGCGAATGGAAAAATATCATATTTGAGGAGGATTTAAAAGTAGCCACTGAAAATTTTAACAAACATTTACAAGACTCCGATCGTCCATATGATCAAACTGTCCGGTACAGACACAAAGACGGATCGGTTGTTTGGATCCGTTGCAGGGGTCTTGCTATTCGAGACACAGATGGAAAACCCATAAGAATGTTAGGTACACATACAGATATCACACGGCAAAAAGAACTAGAGAAGAGCTTACTGGAAAAAGAGACTAGACTCGAAAATATCATTGAAAACATTCCAGATATTATTTACTCTTATTCCGATGACTGGGGTGGTACATATTATTCAAACAGCACAAAGAGAGTCCTCGGTTACTCAGTAGAGTTCCTATTGGAAAATCCTCATACCTGGAGTAATTCAATTCATCCAGAAGACAAAAAAATGGTTCAAGATACAATAGCCAACTATAAAGAGGGTGTAGAGTTTACGATTCAGTACAGAATTAAAACAAAAGCAGGCAAATGGATTTGGTTGAAAGACAGATCGATAAAAAAGGTGGATGCGCAAGAGAAGTCTACTATATTTGGAATAGCCACTGATATAACAGAGTTAATCAATAAACAAAATGAACTTATGTCGGCCAAAGCCAAACTGGAGTCATCAATTCAAATGTTAAACGCCGTTGGAAAAAAGGCAAAAATAGGTGGCTGGGAACTGGACTTAACCTCTGAATCTTTGATATGGACTGATGAGGTTTATGAAATCCATGAAGTTTCTAAGGACATTTTACTTAATGTTGAGAATGCCATCAGTTATTATACTGAAGCCTCAAAACCGCTGATTGAAGATGCTGTAAATGAGTCTATTGCTACTGGAAAACCATTTGATCTGGTTTTGGAAATTTGTACTGCTCTTGGAAATATAAAAACAGTTAGGGCATATGGAGAAGCAAATTTTGATCTTCTAGGTGCACCGTCTCATGTGTTTGGGGTATTTCAAGACATAACGGATCAGAAAAAAGCTGAATTGAAACTTATAAAGGCTAAAGAAGCTGCCGAAGCTGCAAATGTTGCTAAAACACAATTTCTTGCTAATATGTCTCATGAAATAAGAACACCTTTAAATGGTATTATGGGAACATTGCAGATACTCCAAATGATAGATCCAACAGAGGAGCAATTAGAACTTATTAATTTGTCCATGCAGTCTTCAAAAGGGTTAATGAGAGTTATAAACGATATTCTCGACTATTCTAAAATTGAATCGAACATGCTTGTACTTGAAGAACACGACTTTTCTCTACATGACTTAATAAATGAAACCTATGATTTATTTTTACCTACAGCACAAAATAAAGGGATTAGTCTAAAGTGTTTTATTGATAGCAGTCTAGAAAACCATCTAAGAGGAGATTCATTTCGTTTAAGGCAGGTACTTATGAATCTCATTGGAAATGCAATTAAATTTACAAAAAACGGAAAAATCACAATTGCTGTTACGCAGTCTGATCAAACGCTTTCTGATAAGGTAGACATTAAATTCTCTATAGAGGATTCAGGCATTGGGATCCCTAGCAATAGAAGGAATGAAATATTTGAAAGTTATACGCAAGCAGATAATTCAACAACAAGAAAATATGGAGGTACAGGATTAGGTCTTACAATATCAAAGAGAATAATTGAAAAAATGAATGGAGACCTTTGGTTTGAGAGTGAAATTGATAGAGGCAGTACCTTCTACTTCACATGTCAGTTGGTCAAATTGAACACTCTGCTAAAAGCTAATAAATCTGTCCTTAATGAGGAGTTACTGCAAAATACCTCTTCTCAAGTTTCACTACTTGTTGTTGAAGATGATTTAGTTAGTTGGCTTATTCTTCAAAAATTTGCAGAGGAAATGAACTGGAACGCCATGAGAGCCAGCAGTGGAGATGAAGCACTAGAACTTTTGAGCAAGAATAAAATATCTGCAATTCTTATGGATGTACAATTACCTTCTATGAATGGATATATGACTACCAAAGCTATAAGAAGTTCAAAAAATGATGAAAAACAAGGAGTTCCAATAATTGGGATTACCGCAAACGCCTTAGCGGGTGACCGTGAGAAATGTATAGACTCAGGTATGGATGATTACATGTCGAAACCTATTGATGTAGATTTATTTTATAAAATTGTTAAAAAATGGATCGGATAAATCGAAGTAAAGTTTGTCTAACAGCATCAGAAGTATTGTTAAGATACAATGTCTTGAATAAGAATTAACATATGAACATATATTCATAAGAAAATACAGGAAAACGCTTGCCGAGGAGAAGTGAGGCTGATAAAATAGGCGTAATCTACTCAAATTTAGGAGGAATTTAATTTAATGAAAAAGAAATTGATCAGCCCGTGGTTACTGCCTTTTGGTATAGCTGTGGCATTTTTAATCTGGGGTTTCCTAGTAGAAACACCTCAAGAAATTGCTTTAGGACTGACCAGTATTATATTGGAGCCGAGCACACTTATAACGGATTACATGGTTATTGGTGGATTAGGATCTGCATTTGTTAATGCAGGTATATTAGGGCTCATCATGACGTCGCTCACGATGACTATTAGAGATGAGGCTGATGGCGTAACCATTGCAGCCCTATTTTTAATAATGGGTTTCGCATTGTTTGGTAAGAATCTATTTAATGTATGGTTTATATTAGCCGGCACTCTATTGCACGCTTTGCTTTTCAAAGTAAAGCTTAAATCAGTATGGCCAGTAGGATTGTTTGGAACAGCAATGGCGCCCATGGTGAGTGATCTTATTTACTCTGCATCAACACCTGAACCCTTTGGGTGGATCGCTGGAATAATAGCCGGTATAGCTACAGGTTTTCTACTTCCTATTGTTGCGGGTTCACTTAAGAAAGTACATGAAGGATTTAATCTATATAATGTGGGTTTTGCTGCTGGAATTATCGGAACGGTCTTTGTATCTATATTTAAGTCCTATGGTTATATGCCGGCACCAAGACTTATTTGGAATACGGAACATCAATTTGTGTTGTTTGCCTTTATGAATACATTGTTTGGTCTGATGGTTATTGCAGGAAATCAGTGGAATCATAATGCATGGGATGGTTATAAAAAACTACTGAAAACCAGTGGTCAGGCACCAACAGACTATTTGAAAGAGTTTGGAGCTGGCGTTACCCTCATCAATATGGGCGTGAATGGTATGCTTGCAACGACCTATCTCCTTGCCATAGGTGGAGATCTTAATGGCCCAACTTTGGGTGGGGTACTCACAATTGTTGGATTTGGTGCAGCGGGAAAACATTTAATGAACATATTACCAATCTTCGCAGGGATCTATCTGGGCGCTTTAACAAAGATTTGGCATATTACCGATCCAAGCCTTCAACTTGCGGCATTATTCGGAACAAGCCTGGCTCCTTTTGCTGGACGATTTGGATGGGGGGCTGGACTAATGGCTGCATTCATTCATATGTCTGTAGTTCTAAATGTGGGTGGACTTCATGGTGGGTTGAACTTATATAACAATGGATTTTCTGCTGGAATTGTAGCCATGATACTGTTGCCTATCTTAAAAAAGCTTGAAAAGAATAAAGATGTCATTACTACAGCTGACAATAATGATCAAGCTGAGTATGTAAAGATTAATAGCACGTCGAATATTGCTTAGCTGTTTCAAATCATGTGTTAACTGAAAATAGACTATGTAAATAAGCCTTAGAAATTAAAGAGATATTCTCTAAATTTCTAAGGCTTTATATGTGCTTATCTAATTATTGATTAAAGTTCTTTATCATTAACGCTGTCTAGGTAAGATCGAATCGGACCTGCAATTTTAGCAATGGATCCATTTTTGAACGGGTTGTCTAGATTGGCCAGCTTAACTAGTTCTAAGAATGAAACAGAACCGCCTGCTTTACATAGCTCTAAGTAATCTTCCCATGCTTTTGTTTTAGTATCGTTATTCTGGCTTTTGATCCAGAACTGATAAGCGCAAACTTGAGCAAGAGTATAGTCAATATAGTACATTGGCACTTCAAATATATGCATCTGCTTGAACCAGAATGTACCTTTGTCAACGAAGGGATAATCCTCATAGTTTCTTGTTGGGAGGTACTTTTTCTCTATCTCACGCCACTTTGTCTTACGTTCTTCAGGTGTCGCAGTTGGATTCGCATACACATAGTGTTGGAACTCATCCACTGAAACGCCGTATGGTATAAAGAGAAGTCCGCCAGCTAGATGTGAAAACTTATATTTAGCTTCATCTTCTTTGAAGAAGAGGTCCATCCAAGGCCATGCAAAGAATTCCATAGACATAGAATGAATTTCACAAGCTTCTGTAGTTGGCCAGTTGTACTCCAAAACGTCAAAGTTACGGCTGCTGTATACTTGGAAGGCATGTCCGGCTTCGTGAGTAAGAACATCAACATCACCAGAAGTACCATTAAAGTTTGAATAGATGAACGGAACACGTTCATTGGCAATATATGTACAGTAGCCACCTGGCGCTTTGCCTTCACGGCTTACAAGGTCTAAAAGCCCTTTATCAGTCATTACATTAAAGAACTCTTCTGTTTCCTTAGAGAGCTCTTTATACATGGTTAGACCTTGCTCAAGGATCCATTCAGGTTTGCCTTTTGGTGTTGCGTTACCACTGTTAAAGTCGATCAATTCGTCATGATAATGAAGTTCATCAAGCCCAAGACGTTTCATCTGACGTTCTCTTAGCTCTGTTGTAATAGGGACGAGTGATTCAAGAACCTGGTCTCTGTATGAAGCGACATCAACATGATTGTAATCAGATCGGTCCATACGTAGGTAAGCCACTTCAATAAAGTTTTCAAAGCCTAGTTTTGTAGCAATGGTATGTCTTACTTTAACCAGCTTGTCGTAGATCTGGTCAAACTTTGATTCGTTTTCTTCAAAGAAAGCCCAGTGTACTTTAGAAGCTTCTTTTCGAGTGCTTCTATCTTTAGATTGCATGAATGGCTGCATTTGAGCTAGGTTTCTTTTTTCACCTTCAAACATAAGTTCAGCTGAAGCCATCAGTTTTCTATATTCTGTACAAAGCTTATTTTCTTCTTGAAGTTCAGAAATGATATCAGAAGAAAAAACTTTTAGTTTCATATCTGCTAGGGTAAAGAGCTGTTTACCCCACTTGTTCTCTAGATCATTTCTAAATGAACTGTCTACAAGCGCTTTATAAAATGCACTGTTCAATTCTTCAAGATAAGGTCTGTTTTCATCCCAAAAATCTTGTTCTTTTTCATAAAACGTATCTCGTGTGTCCATGGTATGGCGGATGTAACCGATGTTGTCCATTGTATCAATCTCTGAGCGAAGCTTATTGATCTCGTCCAAAAAACCATCTTGTTCATCGAATGATGATGCAGACTTAAACTTCTCTAGAGTAGCTGTCATGTCTGTTTTAATGGTATCAATATTGGGTCTTACATACTTAAAATCTTCAAATTTCATGGAATTGCCTCCTTATTTATCTGATTTGCAGTATCCGTTATCATTGATATTATTTTACATGATTTTAAACCAGATAGATAGGAAAACGTTAAATTTTTTTTAATATAAAATTTTTACGATATGGCATTCATGGGACACACTTTTTTTAGCTGTTCAAAGAGAGACTGGGGTATTTCATATCCTGAAATAATATTTGCTTTCCCACCGGATACAGTGATCATGTTCTCAAAAGATACAGGTAACCCCTTGGTACAGACGCCACAACCTGTACATTTATTTGAGATTAGCAGTGACTGGGTTGAAACAGTGCTGGTTGTATCCATAAATGCATCTGAAGAAATAATGTCTTCGGGTTTTACAAGTTTCTCAAGTGCTGAACTTAATATAGTAATGGCTATTACAGTGAGGATCCATCTGGTCATCATAAATTTTGGTCCTAAAAAGGCCATCTCATTTGCAAGCATTGGAATTTTTATTACAGCCCAGCTGCTGAGGAGAACGGTGATGTTTTTAAGACTGGCTCCTTTGTCTAGCAAAGCCTTTGCAAATGGAAATGCTGCATAGATAGGACCTGCCGAAACACTCCCAAGTACAAATGCCAACATTGTGCCAAGTATACCTGAATCTGCACCAAGCTTCCTACTGATTACATTTTCTGGAATCCAAGCTTTGGTCAAAGAGGTCATTGCAAGAATAATAGGCATAACCATAAGCAGTTGAAGTAGATTGTCTTTCGTAATGACAAGGGCTGATTTACCAAGTGATGGACTTAGAAACATGAGCAATGTGTATGAGAGAATCATTAAGAAGATCAGTTTGTTTTTTTTAAAGAATGAAGCTATCTTGTTATTAATCATAATAATAAGCCTCCCATAATTGTTGCAATGATTAATGAAGCTAGAATACTAAAAGCATTTCTGATAAGGGTATATTTGCGACCGAAGGTTGCAACTTCAATAGGGTATGTGGCGATACCTACCATTGTAAGTGTTGTTAAAAATGCAGTAAGTGGTAGTATGTGTCCACCAGCATTTGAGAGTGAACCAACAAGTGGGAAAGCCGCAAAGGCTGGAATAATTGTGATACATCCGACAAGAGCAGCACCCAGTGTTTCAAGGATCAGATTGTTGCCACCAAGTAGATTTGGAAGCATATCTTGAGGAAGGAGTGCAAGTAGTAGCCCTATGGCAAACATAACAGACAATAGTCCAACTGCCATACCTTTGATCATTCCAAATGCATACTTAAATCCTTCTTTCGTTTTTTCTGAGTTGATAAAATATGAAATGATCATAGAAACTATGGAAAGTGCGCTCAAGACCGGAATTAATTTCATTGACTACTTCACTCCTTCAAAATACTCTGGATGGGGTGCTTTGAGGACAAACATTTCAAGAATGTCTGCTTGTTCATTACGGACATGCATCTCTGTATCATATGGAATGGTAATTATTTCACCTGCACTATGTTGTTCGTCAAGTTGGTCTAGGCGCAGTGAGAGTTTACCTTTTAGAATAATCATATACACATTGGAGTTTGAGTTGTGAACAGGAAGTCCTTCGTTTTCGCCAAACATAAAATGGTTGATCATGATTTCTGGGTTACCTATAAGCTTTTCAATTGTTTTCGTGTCATATTCGAGTTTAAAATTGGTTTTTTTCATTTGTGACACCTCCTGTAATAAAAATACTATATACTGAAGTCAAAGGGGTGTTACATATGTCACACATGTCGAAAAAAATTGATTTTGATAAACTTCGCAGGTCATCTATGTTAGGAAAATTGAATCAAAAGCAGTGGGATGATTTTAAGATGGTCTCATCTGAGTATGGTCGGAGATATCAAAAAGGTCAGATCATTCATTTAGAAGATGATCCTTGTGTGTCGGCAGATTTTATTGTTGCCGGAGCGCTTCATGTAAAAAGGCATGATGTTGAAGGGCGAACTTTTATGATCGAACGTTTTAAAGAAGGTGATTTAATTGGTGCAAACTTACTGTTTTCTTCTGATCCAGTTTATCCGATGACGATCATTGCTGAATCAGATTGTATTATTGTGTCTTATGGAAAGGAACAGATTCTACATTGGTGTCAAAGTAATGCTGAGTTCTTAGAGAGTTATATGCTGGAGATTTCTGATAAAACCAAGGTCCTGGTAAATGCCGTACGTAAAATATCGACGGGGACTTTAAGAGAAAACCTGACTGTTTACTTTAATGAGTTGATGGAAAGAACAAAAAATGATTCTAGTGGCCGGGTTGTTAAACTACCTGTGACTAAAAAAGAATTGGCTGAAAGATACGGTGTTGCAAGAACCTCATTGTCGAGGGAGCTTGCGCGCATGGAATCTGATGGGATTATTATTGTTATGAAAGATAACAAAATTAAAATAATATGAAATATAGGGATATAAAAGAGAAGACCAAGAAATTCAGAATATGAATTTCTTGGTCTTTAATAATCACTTTACTTCAAACTGAGCACAACATCTTTAACCATATCAAGGCTTGGTGTACCTCTATTAATGCCAAGCATCAAACTCATGGTCTTAGAAACATCACCAATGAGGATACCACCAACAAAGTGGTCATCAACAAAGTATAGCTTCTTGTAGGCACCCTCTTCAGGGTGTTTGTCTGCAATGACTTTATATGACTTGTTTGACTTACCAATGTCTCCTATAGAGAAGATGTTCATGTTCATCCCATTAAATACATTTGAAGGTGTCATGGTATGGTACTCTAGCATGTCTCCAACAACATTTGCCCCAGCAACTTTCCCTTGCTCTAGTGCTTCGGGCCAAACTGCATATGAAATATCTGCATGTTCAGCAACGTCACCAGCAGCATAAATATCTGGATCTGAGGTTTGCATATGTGTATCTACGACAACACCACGGTTCACGTGGAGACCTGCTGTCTCAGCAAGTTCCCTATTTGGTCGAATACCTGTAGAGATTAGAACCATATCTGCAGGTACGATGCCACCGTCACAAAGTTGTACACCTGTAACTGCATCTTTGCCTAGGATTGAACTGGCTACGGCTTCTTTGTAGATTTGAATACCGGATATTTTCACACCCATTTCAAAGATCTCTGAACCTTCAATATCTAACTGTCTTGGAAGTATTCTATCAGCAAACTCAATGACACTCACTTCAAGACCAAGATGTTTAAGTTCCCACGCAGCTTCAAGGCCAAGAAGTCCGGCACCTATAACTGCAACAGTTTTGCAGTTTTTAGCGTAGGCTTTAATGGCATCTGCATCTTCTTTAGTTTTTAAACTAAAGACACCCGTTTTATTTGCGTCTGTTATTTGAGGAATATGATTTCGACTTCCATTTGCTAAAATCAGTTTATCGTATGTTATTTTTGATCCATCATCAATGACAACTTGTTTGTTGTCACTGTCGATAGATTCAACCGTTTTTCCTAGACTAAGGGCTATATCGTTGTCGAGGTACCAATCAGCGTCGTGTAGGTAGAACATATTTTCATCATGGGAATCGCTTAAGTAATCTGAAAGCATAGGTCTATAGTAAGCCAAAGTGTTTTCTGCCGAAATAATTCTTATGGTTGCATCCTTGTTTCTCTTTCTGATGGCGTCCGCAGCAGATGTTCCAGCTGCATTGTTGCCTACAATAACAATATTGGCTTTTAAATCTGAAACAAAAGTAATTGTCTCTTCTATATATTCCTCAAACTGTTCATGAGATGCACCACATGCGGGACAGACATCGGGTGGCTCAATACCATCAAAGACTTCGTCACATATGATACAACGCCATTTCTTAACGTCTCCTGTTGGATTAAGGGATGCACGGCTTGTCGGTTCATGTATAGGTTCCGGTGTTATGTCTAAACCTAGAATTTTTTCACCAAATCTTGCACCAAATTCAAAAGATGCCCCAAGTTCGTCGCCACTTGGTTTGAAGTTGACCCGTAAACCTGGCGTGACCTTTAAACGGACTTGTTTCATTCTGTCTTCGAGATTTTTGACAGCTTCTCCAGACCAACCGTAAGAGCCAAAGGCTCCTGCAAGTTTACCACCATGAACAACAGGGCTCATGGACATAAGTAAGTCGCTTATTGGAGGAAGTGCATCGGAGTTAATGGTAGGTGAACCGAATAATACACCATCTGCAAAATGAATTTTTGACATAATATCTGCTTTTTCTGTGTAGACCATGTCAAACAGGTTAACATCTATGTCTCCAGTAGACTCAAGACCTTTCTTTATTTCATCAGCCATTTGGGCCGTGTAACCGTAAGCGGATACATAAGGAATAACGACAGTAGGCTTGGTGTTAGGATTAACCTCTGTAGACCACTGCTTACATTGATTCACAATATCCCAAGGGTTCACGTCAAGGACAGGACCATGGCCAGGGCAGATCATATCTATATCGAGATCCTCAATTTTATCAATGGCCTTTAACATATGTGACTTAAAAGGACCCATGATCATATCAAAGTAGTATTTTAGGGCTTTTCTGTAGTTGGCTTCGTTGTCCATTTTTGAGAAAAGAACATCATCAAGAGAATAGTGAGATCCGAAGGAATCACAAGTTATAAGTAATTTGTCTTCTTCTATATATGTATAGATTGAGTCTGGCCAGTGTAAAAATGGTGCTGATATAAATTTCAAGGTTTTGCCACCTAAGTCTAGTGTGTCACCAGAATTGACAACGATAGACTCAAAATCTCTGTTCGCAATAGCCTTTAAAAATCTGATTGCTGCAGCAGACCCAACTACTTTTGCAGTTGGAGCAAGTTCTAATAACATTTCTACTGATCCTGAATGATCTGGCTCTGTATGGTCAACAACGATATAGTCAAGCTTTGCTATATCAATCTCGGATTTTAGTTTTTCAACGTATTCATCAAAACATTTAACTTTTACAGTTTCAAATACAGCAGTTTTTTCTGTGCCTTGTACGAGGTAAGAGTTGTATGTGGTTCCGAACTCGGTGTACATTATAATATCGAATACTCTAAGTTCTGGATCTAGGGAACCAATCCAGTGTATTCCGTTTTTTAGTTTCAGTTTTTTCATGTGTGAAACCTCCTTTAAATACGATTCTGATGATCCTGAAATCATGCATCCTAAAGTTTTATACCCGTTTGCTTATGGCTGTTAACGTAGACTTTTAAAGTAAGGATTTATTTTTTTCGAAAAAAACCTGCAAAATCCTTTACAATAATATATCCCTATGCTAATATTGAATTGTAATCATTACAAAATTACAACGAGTTAAAAAAACGGAGGTCGAGAACGTGGAGACACTAGATAAAGTACTTAAAGTATTTACTGATTCAGAAGATATGATGAGACCTGGAGAAGTTGCTGAAAGAGCAGGTCTAGATCGTAAAGAGGTAGATAAGGCGATTAAACTGCTAAAAAAAGAAGAAAAAATTCATTCACCAATACGCTGCTTTTACGCGATTAAAGAATAAGTGCTTAAAAAACATAAATTGTGCACAGAAATCATAAAAAATGTAAGTTTTGGTAATGACAAAATTTTAAATGAATATTAAAATGTAATTAGGGTAAAAACGGTAGGGATAGCGTATAATATCCATTATAAAAAGAGGAGGCAAAAATTATGAAGTATGTATGTATAGCATGTCAATGGGAATATGATCCAGCAATTGGTGATCCAGATGGTGGTATTGCACCAGGTACAGAATTCGCAGATATTCCTGAAGATTGGGTTTGCCCAGTATGTGGCGTTGGCAAAGATATGTTCGAGCCAGTAGAATAGTTTTAAGTACATATCGTATGTAAAATTATATACCACAAGACGTAGAATTAAACTTAGCATGGATGCCTGACAGCTCTTAGGAGCTGTCGGCTATCCATTTGGAAAAATAGGAGATGAAAATTATGAAGAATTTTGTATGCGAACCTTGTAGTTATGTTTATGATCCAGCAATTGGCGATCCAGACGGTGGTATCGCTCCAGGAACAGCATTTGAAGATATTCCAGAAGATTGGGTATGCCCAATTTGTGGTGTTGGAAAAGACATGTTCGTCGTAGCAGAATAATATTTGCTTTACTTGATGTATAAAGGGAGAGAGGTTACTGCTGTTCATGACGATGCAAAAAGAGAATATAGGGGATTTTCTGAAATCGAACAACATTAAACCATCATACCAACGGATAAAAATTTATGAATACCTCATGGGGACGACAGAACATCCTACGGTAGATACAATTTATAGAGCGCTCCTTCCGGAGATACCAACTTTATCTAAAACGACGGTATATAATACGCTTAACTTATTTGTTGATAATAACATTACACTACTTATTACAATCGAAGAAAACGAGGCACGTTATGACGCAGATACGTCAACACATGGTCACTTTAAATGTGATAATTGTGGAGCTGTACTCGATTTCAGGACGGATTTATCTGAACTTCTAATCACACAGCTTGAGGGTTGTAATGTGACGGAGAAACATATTTATTTCCGTGGAACTTGTAGTGTGTGTACTCAAAAAAATTAAACCGGCAGAGTTTAACGATCTGCCGTAACTCGAGGAGGGTTTTTGAAATGCCAAAGAGACTAGAAATGTACAAATGTGAGCATTGTGGCAATATAGTTGAAGTATTCCATGGTGGCGCAGTGACACCACAGTGTTGTGGCGAAGACATGGTTCTACTCGAAGAACATACAGCGGATCAAACAACAGAAAAACATGTACCAATGATTGAAGAAATCGATGGTGGATATAAAGTAACTGTTGGCTCAACACTTCATCCAATGACTGAAGCACACTACATAGAGTGGATTGAATTAATTGCAGATAATGAAGTGCTACGTAAGCACTTAAACCCTGGTGAAGAACCAGTTGCAATTTTTAAGACAGATTCTAAGAAAGTTGTTGCTAGAGAGTATTGTAACCTACACGGCCTTTGGAAGAATGAGAAGTAAACCTGCTAAATAAAAACTTTAGACCTGCCAATGAGATTCTCTTATTGGCAGGTTTTAATGAATGTAAAAGGCAATTGTGGGGACTAAAAAGGAGTAAATGACATGATTAAACAAAGAGTGGCAGATGCCATAAACAAGCAAATTAATGCAGAAATGTACTCAGCCTACCTATACCTTTCAATGGCTGCTTATTTTGAAAGTGAAAATCTAAGTGGTTTTTCTAATTGGATGCGTATTCAGTTTGAAGAAGAGCAGTTCCACGGTTTAAAACTATTTAACTATCTTCATGAGCGTGGTGGTTCTGTAGAGCTAGAAGCGATTGACAAGCCTAAAACTGAATGGAATAGCATTACAGAAGTATTTGAAGAAACACTAACACACGAGCGTCATGTAACTTCTTTAATCAATAACCTTATGGATATTGCTCTTGAAGAAAGTGATCATGCAACAGCTTCATTCCTAAGATGGTACATTGATGAGCAAGTTGAAGAAGAAGCTGCAGCAGAAAGCATTCTGACGCAACTTAAGTTCATTGGCGGACAAGGGAATGCAATTCTAATGCTTGATAGAGAATTTGCAACGCGTGTATTTACACCACCAGCAAACGCATAATTAAAGCAAATGTGTATGACTAACATCGTATGATGTTAGTCATACTTTAAAGTTGAAATGACTGAAAATTTCAACAATTATCCTTGGAATTCAACTTGTAAATTCCATTAAGGAGTTTCATAAAACATCCCAATGAATTCTTGAAGCGTGAATATCTTTGTGATGCATAATGAAACATAGATGTAGATTTACAAGTCCTTTGATTTTAACTTGTAAATCCTATTAAAGAGTTTCATTAAAACATCCCAATGAATTCTTGAAGCGTGAATATCTTTGTGATGCATAATGAAA
>PPCM01000296.1_pt1 | contig 58375 bp, 59 predicted proteins | sample 1555541 | NCBI WGS metagenome assembly PPCM01 (sample SAMN05284479, study PRJNA326546) | Marine sediment metagenome, whole genome shotgun sequencing project. | isolation source: marine sediment | place: Germany: Wadden Sea | collected 2012-09-05 | reverse complement strand
TCTCTAAAAATCGTTCACATATGTTTCCACCTATCAAACAGGAAACACTCTCAATTAATGTTATTTCAACAGTTTCAGCTTCACAACAGTCTCTACATGAGCTGTATGAGGAAACATATCTACAGGAGCAATTCTCTCAATCTTATAACCAAACCTCATCAAATAATCAATATCTCTTTTTTGAGTTACTGGGTTACATGAGATATAAACAACTTTCTTTGGCTTCAGTTTAACAACTGCAGACAAGAACTTTTCGTCACTACCCGCTCTTGGTGGATCCATAAATACCGTTGTTACTGGCACTCTTTCTTTCGCCATTTGCACCATAACTTGACCTGCATCACCTTGAACAAACTGAACATTGTCTATCTTGTTTGCCTTTGCATTTCTTATTGAGTTTTTAATGGCAGACTTATTAATCTCTACACCAAATACTTGCTTAACTGATTTAGAAGCAATCAACGAGATTGTACCAATACCACTATAAGTATCAATAACTAAATCATCTTTATTTAATTCAGCCATTTCAACTGCTAATGCGTATAGTTTTTCTGTCTGTATTGGATTAATCTGATAAAATGACTTCGATGAAATGCTGAATGTTAAACCCATCAATTGATCTTTTATAGTACCATTACCATATAAAATATGTTCTTCATCACCAAGTACAACACTTGTTTGTCTCTTATTAACATTTTGAATAACAGTTTTTATTTCTGGATGTCTTTTTGTTAATGCTTTTATAAACTGCCCTTTACCAGGAAAAACCCTGTCTGCAACGACTAAAACAACCATCACTTCTCTAGTATAATGACCAGTTCTAATAAGTACGTGTCTTAAAAATCCAGTTTTCTTATCCTCATTAAATACTTTAAGTTTGTATTGATTAGATAGTTGTCTAATAGTTTCCATGATAGGATCAGCCAAACGATCTTGTACCATACATTCTTTTATAGATACAACAGCATGACTATACAACTTGTAAAATCCACTCTTGATTTTTTTATCAAATTTAAATGTTGATATCATTTTATTTCTATAATCATACGGCACATCCATACCTACAGTATTTTCAACTTTATGTTTCTTAAATAAGCTTTTAACAAATTTCGTCTTATAACTAAGTTGTGCATTGTAACTCATATGCATCAACTGACATCCACCACAACGCTCAAAGTACTCACATTTTGGCTTAACACGATCTTTAGATTTATCAATCAAATTATCAATTTTACTCTGAAAAAATTTACCTTGTTTTACTACAGTTAACTCTGCAACTTCGTCTTTTAATAGAAATGGTACAGGTATCTTCATGTTGCCTTGTATAACAACACCCGCACCATTTTCATCATAATATTCTGCTTTGCCTGTTATATTTTTTTTCGATTGCTCAAACTTTTTATTCATTACTTATCCTTAATATCTTAGTTTTACCGACTTTCATAGAATACCACTTATCCTATTAAATTGATACATTAAATAATCGTTATATTGTATTTTTTGATGAACTTAACCGGATGATAGGATAATTTTGATTTTCTTAGTCCAGCAATACCTAAATCCTGTTCACGATTAATATACCTATAATTATCAATCGAATTAATGTATTCATGAAATACCATAGGATAAACTCCATGGTAATTGTTATTACCTTTCTCGAAATGTATAACTAACGTTTCTTTGTTTAGTTCTTCTCCAACTATGAAAGCCACAGGTCTGTCTTCAATGTACAATATACCACCAGAAACATCTAGAGTTTCGTAGTTAAGTAGCAAATCATCTATCGCTTTTTTTTCATCATTAACATCTACAAACCATTGATCACAAATAACTTTAACATCACTAAATCTATCAGCACTAATATCCGTATAATGCCAATCATACTTCTTTAAAAACTGATTGATATGATTCTTTTTCTTCCTATATGTTTTTCCAGATAGGTTTTTAAGTCCTTCAAAGTCATAAATATAATCAAAGTCATTTCTTACTTCTTTGATTAGGCAACTCAAATCAGATTTCATTAATATTTCTAGAAATCGTTCTTCAACCTTTTTCATTATAAAAGGTCTATGCTCCAAGAAGTTTTTCATCATGTTTATCGATATAAAGAGTTCCTCTTTGTTATCATAGTCACCTATTGGCTGTGATAAATAATAAACATCATCCTTAACATTTATAATCCAAAGAAAATCATTTAGAATAACATAATGAAAATTATATTTCTTTCTCCACACATATAGATTTGTGAAAGAAAGTTCTGATGCCTGAATCTGATAAGAATCCAAATAAGCACTTATTTTTACTTTATCTTCTATACAGATTTCTTTCATTTTAAATTTCTTAACCATCGATTCACACCCTTAAAGAACTCAACAATTCTGTACATTTCTGATGGTTTATTATCCTCAAACCATTTAGACTTAACGTCTAGCATCCAATATTCTAAATCAACAGCTAAGTCACTATAATCAAAATTAACTTTCCAATCAAAATCATCTTCCTCGATTTTGATTACCATATACAGTCTATTTAAATACTTTATACCCATAATGGCAATTAAATAAGCTCTAAGATGCTGCTTCTTGTCTTTCGTCATTGAAACATAATGATCTAATAAGTAGTTATGTAAGACATCTAACCTTACATCAGCCTCTATTAGAGAATCATATGAAACATCTATTTTATCAAGATACGTTCTATTCCTCTTTTCAAACCACTGAATAATAGGTGTTAAATTACAATAATGAAGTTTTGATACTTCATCAAGTATTTTCATTATTTCATGATTATCAAATTCAACTATATCAATGGCGTCATTTAAATCATTATAACTACGTGAATCGCCCCAACTGTATGCGGCTCCATAGATTAAACCTGGAATAGATGTTGAGAAATCATTAAGATGCCCATAGTCACCCCAATCTGTATTTAGAATCCCCATAACATTATACTTGTTTGCATAATCGGTCATTAACTTGATGTTATCAAAAGCCATTTGATGATTATTCATCAATGTATTCCATCCATTAACGCCCGGACACATATACTGTCTGAACCCATTCTCATCAATTATCCTAACTTTGTCTTCAGGATAATTCAGCCAGTACCACCAATTCAAACAAATAAGATCCTTTGGTAAGTCTTTAATATGTTCTGGATGTTTGATTATGATATCCCCCCAAAACATAACTTCTTTATCATAAGTCTTAACATAATCAATAATTTTACATAAAAAGTCTACATACAACTTACTTTTACCATATTCTTTTGCTAACGATTTATTCATGCCTTCACCTAAATCAAATGTCTCATCAGCACAAATATTAAATCGTTTACTCCTTACAAGTGGTAGAAAATCATCTATCATAGACTTAACTACGTCAAAACTTTCATCTAATGAAACATTCAGAGTATGATGACTCATTCTATCTTCAAAGCTAAAACTATCAAACTTATCTAGTTCACTTAAATGTTTATATGATTCTGATTGAAGTAACTCATATAAATGACCAAAGGTTGAAATAGATGGAACCAGCTCAATATACCGATCTGCGCAATACTGATCAAACTCAATTATTTCATCAGCTGTTAGAGGATCTGTAATTGTCCATGCTTCACTCTGATTCGTAAATAGAAAAGTATGTTCGATGTATAATTGAATCTGAGTTAATTTGTAGTATGCACATTTATCAGCAATTTCCTTAAGTCTAGAAAGAGTCGGAACTTTTCCTCTTGTAACATCATGGTAAAAGCCCCTGTCCTCAAAATCAGCCTTATCTTTTATTTCTAAACATGGTAAACGTCTCCCATATTCTACAATCATTTGCTTAAGAGTCTGTATACCATAAAAAGCGCCTCTTGCATGATTTGCAGTAATGACTATTTTGTCTCTTGATACCTCTAGTTTGTACAAATCTTTTGTAGACTCTATTTTTAGTTCTATTACATTTTCACTATTATTTGATTTGGATAAAGGTAATCCCAATTTATCTCTCATAAACAACTGGAGACCTTTTGAAATCTTAATCCATTCATTGTTAATTGGAGATTTAATTGTTGTATTGAAGTCAATGCTAAATTGACCTTCTCTTATTTCTACATTTTGTGGCATTGGTATTAAGTTCATATGTACCTCCTCTTGTTTAGTTTAATACAACAACACTTTTTTACCAAGATTATTTAAATATATCATTGTCATTTTTTTATTGTTCTATATTAATTAACATATAATTGTTAATTAATAATTAAAATAGCAAAATTGAGGTATAATTATAACAACGGAGGCAATATGACAGACACTATAGATAAGTATGTTTTTAAAATAATACTAGAAAATGATCGAAAAAAAATAGATAAGTTTATAAATGAATATAGACCGTTTATCATAAAAATAATTTCTGATTTAAAAGGTTCATATTTAGATATCCATAATGACGATGAGTATTCTATTGGTCTTATGGCTTTTAATGAAGCCTTGAAAAAATATCAACCTGAAAAAGGAAAGTTTCTTTCCTATGCCAAACTCGTTATTGAAAGTAGAATAAAAAACTATTGGAAAAGTCAACACTTACACGAACACACTGATTATGAAAATATTGTCGACGAAATCGATAGTGACTTAAAAGATGAAATTGAATATTTTGAAAAAGTACTATTATCCTTTGGCTTGGACTTTGAAATTCTAATAGATCAATCACCCAAACATAAGGATACAAGAAAAAGAGCTATTGAAATCGGTGAAAAAACTAGCGAAGTTCCTGAGTTTGTTCATCATATTTATTTAAAGAAAAGATTACCGATTACCCTTATGTCGAAAGCATTTAAAACAAGTGTAAAAATAATAAAGAAAAGCAAATTATTTATACTTTCTGTTGTCATTATTTTTGATAAAAAGTTAACTGCAATACAGGAATGGCTGAAATGATGGAGATTAATATGTATCAAGCAATTGTATTTAAAATAAAAACTGAATATGCCATTGTGTTAACAAAAGATTCAGAGTACAAACGTATTAAGAAAAAAAAGAATATGCTTGTTGGACAAAAAATTTACTTTGTAGACGATGACTTGTACAACCACACCGGCGAGCATAGACTGATTAAGTATAGCTCTTTATTAGCTACTCTTGCAATTATTTTTGTAACCTTAATCGCATTACCACAGCTTAACTCTGGTGAGTTATATGCTGTTATTTCTCTTGATATTAATCCTAGCTTCAACATGACAATTGATGAAGATCACAATGTATTAGAGCTTATTCCGTTAAATGCATCAGGCAGAAAATTATACGATGTCAAATATATTGGAGAACTCTATGTTAATGTAATTGATGATTTAATTGTTGATGCTGATAAACATGATTTCTTAAACGAATCTAATAATATTGTACTAATTTCTGCTTCCTCGGAAGGAAAAACAAATCAACTAAAAGAAGAAATTATTGTACATATTACTGAGCATTTAGATACAGATACAAACTCTAAAGTGATATTTGTAGATAGCAATTGGAATGAAGCAATCGTCTCACTTAATAATAACAATAGTATAGGGCGATCAACAATCCAGCGACTCGCAAATGCTCCTTCAGAAAGCACATTTACAACTCAACAAATTCTAGAAAATGCAGATATCAACGATCGTATTGTATTTGTTGACGATCTCACAGATAGAACTTTATTAAACAATAATATTGAAACCCTTCAAAATATGAATCTAGATTCTGATTTGGTAGATGATTTCATAGAAAGCATTAATGCGGATGATAATTCGGATATAGAAGCGTTAGCAATAGAATCCAAAAAAATTCTGCAACATCAGATAATCTTTATTGAAACTCAAAATCTAATTGAGAAACTAAGAACTATGGGTGATGATTCAGAGACTGTAATCGAATTCGTTAGAGAAGCTCAAAATATTCTCTCAACAGGAAGTTATGAGAGAATTAGCGAACTCAAGTCTGAAGTTGAGAATCAAATTATCATTGAACAAAACAGACAAAATGTCAGAACCCTGATTCTTAATAGACTCAATGAAGCGGTTATTAATCTAGATGAATACTCTAAAGATGATCGAGTTATTACCTTTATTGATTCTATTGATTATGATCTTATCAACAGAGATTTAGCGAAATTGGTTGAACAGGCCGAGTCATTAATTATTCAACTGAGGATTGAAGAGAATGAAAAACCAGACAATTATGGACAGAATAAAAAGGATGATGATTCTATAGATAACCCTGGTCAATCTAAGAAAGATGAACAATCTGATGGTGATAGTCCTTCTAGTGATAACAATGGTGAAGATAAAAAAGACGATGATCAATCTGACGATAACGATAGTCCTTCTAATGATAACTATGGTCAAGATAAAAAGGACGACGATTCCATCAATAACCCTGGTCAATCAAATAAAGATGATCAATCTGATGATGATGATAGTTCTTCAAATGATAACTATGGTCAAGATAAAAAGAACGATGATTCCATCGATAATCCTGGTCAATCTGGTAAAGATGAAAATCCTGGACAATCGAAAAAAAGTAAGAATGATTAGAATACATTTAATTTATAACAATCAACTAATGAAAATGTATTATAGTACTTTAAATTAACTCAGTCATTCTTAGTTAGTTTTTTAACTAAAAATCCTCCAAATTACATTTAATATGTAATCTGGAGGATTTATTAATTTTACATCTTAATTAATCATGCCTACTTTTGAATAATCCTTACCTCTTTCATTTGATCAATTATTTCAAACAATTTTTGATATTCATGTTCATTAGAAAATATCTCCGCTTGAGTAAGCATATTATGTAGTTTTGATAGCCGTACTGTAGCTGCTCCACCTTTCATTTTATGGAGTATTCTTGTAATGGCTAAATAATCTTCACTCAACCTTAATCCCTCTATTGTCACAAACGCCTCTCTCAACTGTTTAACATAAGTAAAAGTAAGCTCTTTACAAACATCTTGTTCAAAATCTATATACTCAGATAAAATTTTTGCATGTTTGTCTATCAAGTCGTCTTGAGTCATATGTGTTACTAAGACACTTCTATTATCTATTCCAAGTATTCCATTTAAATGACCAAAATCAATTGGTTTTTTCATGTAATCATTAATGCCAATTTCTTTACATCTATCTTTTACAACTTGATCTGTATAAGCTGTCATAGCAATAATGTAAACCTCAGAAGATAATTGTCTAATCAATTTAGTTGATTCATAACCATCCATAATAGGCATTTGAAGATCCATAAATACTAAATCAAACTCACCACTCTTAAATTTCTTTACAGCATCTTTCCCATCAAAGGCCACATCATAAGGTAAGTGATACTTATTAAAGTACTGTTGCATCAATTTTTGATTAACAATGTTATCCTCTACATATAGTATTTTACTATAACTTAATTTACCGATACTCTTATTCTCTATAACTAATGGCAGTTCAAAATTAAATCGACAAGTAGTGCCAATATCTAACTCACTAAAAAACTTAATTGATCCTTGATAATGCTCTATAATTTCCTTGGTAATAGAAAGACCAAGCCCTGTACCACCAAATTTATGTTGCATTTTGTGGTTACCTTGAATAAAAGGTTCAAATAATTTGTCCCTAGTTTCATCAGTCATTCCAATTCCAGTATCTCTTATATGACAATCAACTAGTACTTTACCATTTGACTTTTTCACATCAAATAGTATTGAAATCTCTCCCTCAACTGTAAATTTCATCGAATTATTCAACAAGTTATTCAAAACCTGTTTTATTTTAGTCTGATCAGCCAACACGTCACAATCTAGTGTGTCAATACCATGTATTTTAAAAACAAGTTTTTTACTATTTGCAAGCATTTCAAATGCCTCTACGACTTCTAAAACATCTCTTTTCAAATTAAACTGTTCTACTTGGAAATTCATCTTTCCTGATTCATACTTAGCATAATCTAAAACATCATTTATTAAAGATAATAATATTTTTGACGCATTTAAAATAAGTTTTAAAGTTTCTTTCGAATCCTCATCACTTGTATCCATTGATAACATATGAGAAAAACCAATGATTGCATTTAAAGGTGTTCGCATCTCATGACTCATGACTGCTAAGAATTTTCCCTTAGCATCGTTAGCTTTCTCAGCCAATTTGGCATTCTTATTTAAGACCTCATTAGCTTTTTCAAGTTCTTTTGTTCTCTCTTTAATAACACTGTCTAACGATCTATTTATTATTTTAATTTCTTCTTCAATTTTTTTGCGTTCTTGTACTTCCTTCTCTAGTTGTTTGTTTTTATTTAAGACTTCATGAGCTCTCTCTTTTACCATCGCTTCGAGATTACTATTTATATCATTAATCTCCTCAGTTCTATCCTTAATCAATTTGCCCATAGAACATAAAAGTACATCCAGCTTATCCAATTCCTCATATATTAAAATATCCTTTTTTTCTGTAAATATCTCATTCCCGATATCCTCTACTCGAAGAAAAATCAGTTCTAAATCACCTTTTACTCTGTTCGTAATTTTCTTAATATAAACTGATAGAAAAATAATCAAAACAAGCACAACAACAATTATAGTAATTATTAATGATTTAACTCTACCCTTTAGCCTAAAGGTGGAGTCAACGATTGCAATGTAAAGGTCATCAATTAATGTTTTTTTGATCACATATCCATCGACTACAAAAGGAACTTTTCTATTTTCTACTTTGATAGACTGTGTTAATTTAAATTCTACACTATTTTCATCAAGAACTTTTCCGTTTTCATTTAAGAATATATAGTCATATCCTAAACTATCTGGCATTAATTGATCTAAATCACTAATCAAAATCTCAATAACGACATCATCATCTGCAAAACTCTTACCAAAATAGATCTTATCATCCTGTTTAAATAGAGTCCATGTATTGGTTATGTTATCAAAAGTAGATTCAGAGATTATAAAAGGCTTATAATCATTGTTTACAATTGTCTCAATGTAATCCATATTTGTAAATACTTTAAGTTCATCAACCAATTTAAGGACATTATCTATTTGCTCAAATAGATTTTTTTCAGATACATCAACCGCGGCCATTTTTCTTTCAAGCACAGTATTCTGAATCGAAAATCTTAAAAATATTGCCAAAAACACACAAATTATGAGTGCAGTTGCACCAATAACCGCCATTATTGAAAAAGCTTGTCTATCCAAACGCTTAAATTTCTTTATCATCACACCTAGTTACCTTCTGTAGAAGTTCTTTAATAGATAATTCTTTTTCCATAGATACAACAGAATAGATCATATTGCCATCAATATTCTTCATTATTTTTTCGATAACAGTTTTAGTATTTTCAATACTCGTTTCTGGTAACAACAACATCACTTTATTCTTTGAAAAATCACAATAACAATCTAGCTGCCTAGTATTATGATGTAAAACATGATACAAGTCATTTAAACTATCATATTGCATACTAATTAAAGAAAAAGCATTTCCATAACGAAGAAACCTCAATCTCTCATATTCACAGTTGTTCAAAAAGTACTTTTTTGAAACGTGTTTAGTCACATGATTTTCATCAATTTTCGGTAGAATCTTCTTGTAGTTTTTTTTGTTCATCGCAAGAATTTTTTTGTACTTTCTTATGACACTTCTAACATCAATATCGTTAATAAGCAAACGCCATTGGTGGTTTTCATAAACCATGCGTCTTTTGAAATAATCATCTTCTACATGATTCATGAGTCTGTTAAACTCTTTTACTTTCACTTTATAAGTTACAACTAATCCTTTTGTGTCATGATCATATTTTTCTAAAGTAGCATTATATTCTAAGAGATGATGCACTTCTGCAATTAGCTTTTGCCATGTTATAAAATCCTTTTTATAAAGTTTATCTTTATTTTTCTCACTTAATAGATCATATGCATCTTCAAAAGAATTCTTACTTATATAAGTCAAATATTTCATAAGAACCTCTTTAACATGATACATTGTTACATCGTATAAACTCGGTTTTATTTCTGCAAAACTAAAATCAGCTTCATGAATATAATGATCCATCCATCTCTTAACGTATAATTGCTTCTTATCCTTATTTATTAACGTCTCATACCCCTGCTGTACCTCAAGAAATGTCTCTTTCGATCCCCCCTTATCAGGATGATGTATTTGACTGAGTCTCCTATAAGCAGTTCTAATCATATCATCTGTTGCAAAATAATGTACTTGTAACAAAAGATAATAATCAACAAAATTATTCATTTTACACCATCTTAAATTTATTCAAAACGTCCAGAAATTTGCTCTTATCAATAGGTTTAGTAGCATATGCATTAGCACCAATATTGAATGCTTCTTTAACCACTTTTTCATTTTCTAATGCTGTTATAATAATTACTATTGCGCTCTCTGCTTCCATTTGCTTTTCTAAATCTCGTATACTTTTTAAAACAGAAAGACCATCTATTTTTGGCAACATGATGTCAAGACAAATCAAATCATAAGGGCGTTTCTCTTTCAATGAAAGATACACAGCATCCACTGCTTCAATACCATTCATAGCAAAATCACATTCTCCTCTAGTTTCTAACATCTTAAGCATTATCTTTCTGCTTATCATATCATCTTCCGCTATAAGAACTCTCATTATTCATCTCCGTATCATACGCAGTCAGAATGCATTCCACACAAATTTCTTTATGTGTTCTATATAAGCATCAACTGTTTTTTTATAGTTACTTTACCTGTTTGTATTTCTATCGAAACGGTTCTACTTACGCGTCCATAAGTTTCATCATCATCATAATAAACACCATAATCATCTAAAATTTTTTTTGCAGTTTGAACATTTTCTTCACCTATTTTAAAGAAATCACTTTTTCTCTTAGCTACTGCACCTCCTATCAAGGTACAATGAATGTCCTTCATATTACAATGAGCCTGATTCTTAAAATGCAACAGCATTCTAGGCAGAAAGTCATCCACATAATATGCCTCCCTGACTTCTCTCAAGTGTACATTGCCAGGTTTTTTCGACAATACAATATGGGCCATTCCTGTTAATTTACTATTTGGACAATGCATAATAATTGCAATACAAGTACCAAGTGCATGAGTAATTAAAGTCTCACTTTCATCATCAGTAATCACATATTCGCCTAAACCAATCGCAATCATCCTTTACCTCAATAATCTAACTATATTTTGTCCCATTTGATTAAGAGGTACTTGTTTTGCTACAGCTCCTAATTCAAATGCAGCTTTGGGCATACCATACACCACTGATGACTTTTCATCCTGTCCAAGTGTTACAGCACCTTTTCTTTTCATTTTTCCAAGTCCTCGAGCACCATCATATCCCATCCCTGTTAAAATAACACCTAAAGCACGATCCTTTAATACATTGGAAACTGAATTAAACAATACATCTACCGACGGACAATGACCATTCACTTTATCTCCTTTAAAAACTTTTGCCTTGTATTGAGTACCATGTTTCACAATTTCCATATGCTGATCTCCAGGTGCAAGATATACATGACCCGGCAGAATTCTATCACCATCTTCTGCTTCTTTCACTTGAAAATGTGTTTGACTGTTTAATCTTTCAGCAAACATCTTAGAAAAAACAGGAGGTATATGTTGCACAATAACAATACCAGGCATTTCTTTTGGAAGTTGTTTCAATACACTAAATATGGCTTCAGTTCCTCCAGTAGAAGCACCAATAGCAATCATTTCATGCTTCATGTACTGTTTAATGTCACTCACTGGCACTTTCTTCTCCTTGGCTTTTACCTGATCTCCTACAACAATTTTTGCTCCTACAGATGATTTTATTTTTTCTATCACCTCATAAATAAAACATTCTACTGAGTTTGCAACATCAATACTTGGCTTAGTAACAAAATCTACAGCACCAGCTTCCATTGCATCAAATACTCTGTTGGAAACTGAACTTATAACTATAATCGGTAATGGATATTGAGGCATCAAACGTCTAATAAACTCAATACCATCCATTTTTGGCATTTCAATGTCACAAGTAATAACATCTGGCCTAAATTGCAATATTTTATCTCTTGCATCAAAAGGATCAACAGCCTTTGCTACAACCTGAATTTGTGGATCAGAACCAACCCCTTTTGCAATTACTTCTCTAAATATTAAACTATCATCAACAATCAATACTTTTATAGGCATATTATACCTTTCTATACACGGCAGGTTTTATGTACTTAAACTTAGAATGATTCCTATCTACAGACTCTGAATGCCCTATAAACAAGTATCCGCCATACTCTAATGCATTGTACATTTTCTCAATCACATCTCTTTTAGTAGCATTATCAAAGTAAATGAGAACATTTCTACAAAATATTACATGAAATTTTCCTTTAAAAGGAAAACGCGGTTCCAATAAATTAAATCTCCTATAGATAATTTGATTTTTTATAGATTGTTTAACCCTATACCCCTCTTGATGTTGTTCAAAATAATTAAGTCTCCACATTTTAGGTATTACATCAACCTTATCTCTTAAATAATAACCTTCTTTGGCCTTTGTTAGTACATCAATAGATATATCAGTAGCAAGAAGTTTCTTATCCCATTTAACCACAGACTTTCCAAAGTAATCTTCTAAAAGCATGGCCAGAGTATAGGGTTCTTCTCCAGTTGAACTCGCAGCACACCAAATTCTTAAATCGCGATTTGATACTGATGTTTGCAAGTATGGGAACACTTGATTAACTAAATAATCAAAATGTTCCTTTTCTCGCATGAAATATGTATGATTTGTTGTAATTCTATCAATCACACGACTCAATAACACATCATCTTTTTCATTGACCAAATGCTCATAAAAATCACCAAAGGAAGATATATTCAATTCATCTAAAAGACTCGTCAAACGCCCTATTAGTAATGCTTCCTTCTCAGGCTTAAGATTAATTCCTGTATGACCTTTAATAAATTGTGCCAGTTGATTAAATTCACTTTTTTTAATTTTTTTCATATTTCACCTAGTACTTTTCAAACTCACTATCACTGAGTGCTATTCTTTTTATGTTTTGACTACTGTTATGTGATACTTCAGGTTTAGGTACATTTTTTTTCTTATTCATATGATCAAGAAGTGCTACAACTTCTGGAGTCATTGTCTCTGAATGACTATAGGTCTTAAGTTTGAAAGTAGCAACTTGAGACTTAAGTAAGTCTGCTTGACCAGATAACTCTTCACTCGCAGCAGCAGTTTCTTCAGCTGTAGCACTAGTGGTTTGTACGACATCAGATATTTGATTTAAGCCCTGATTAATCTGCTCAACCCCTAATGCTTGTTCATTACTTGCTACAGCAATTCTTTCAACAAGATTAGTTGCCTCAGAAACACCATCAACAATCTCATTTAATGCTTCAGCTGTTTCCTGCGCAATTTTTGTACCTTCAGCAACCTTGTTCATTGACCCTTCTATCATGTCTGTAGTTTCTTTAGCAGCATTTGCAGATCTCGCTGCCAAGTTTCTTACTTCCTCAGCAACTACGGCAAAACCTTTTCCATGTTCACCTGCCCTCGCTGCTTCTACAGCGGCATTTAAGGCAAGAATATTGGTTTGAAATGCAATTTCATCTATGACTTTAATTATTTTAGAGATGTCAGAAGATGACTCATTGATACCATCCATTGCACTTAACATACCAACCATATGTTGATTACCTTTTTCAGCAAAACCGTATGCTTCTGTTGCCTTACTTCTTGCTAATTCAGCATTTTCTGCATTTTCTCTAGTCTGAACAGCAATCTGCTCTACAGATGCTGTTAACTCCTCAACAGACGATGCTTGTTCAGTTGCACCTTGTGATAATGCCATACTCGAATCTGATAACTGCTTTGAACCTGATGCTACCTCATCAGATGCACTGTTTATATTTGTCATTGCATTGTTCATATTATCATTCATTTTATTGAACGCTTTCCCAAGTTGACCAATCTCATCTTTTGTATTTGCATCCAACTCAACACGTAGATCACCATCAGCCATTCTTTCAGCTGCGACTAGCATTTCTTTTACTGGCTTCGAAATAATCTTAGATATTACTGTCGCTAGTGAAATCGATACTGCTAGACCTAAAATAATTGCAATGATTAAAGATGTTATAGAAGATTTTACCGCAGTTTCAGCTAATTCGACTGATTGAACTGATACAACACGATTGATTTCAATTATTTTAAGTAGACTTTCTTCTGCCGCAAAGAAAGATATCTCATTGACTTCTACCGACTGAACTCTCATATCATTTAAGAAATTGGCCGATTGTGCTTCAGATGCATTATCTCTACTTTGACTTGTTGATATATAGTCATTAATATCATTTTGCCATGTTGCCCAATACTCCTGGAACTTATCCCACTCAACAGCTTCTGCATCTGTTTGAGGAAGTGGAGCATAGACCTTCCAAGCATTCTCTATCCTAGAATTGATTTCCTCAATATTCTGATAACTATCCAATCTTTTATCTAATGATAATCCAGCATCAAGTAAAGTCTTTTCCTCTAACCTAATTGCTGTTTGACCTTCACTAATAACCAATAGACTTTCTATACTCGGTAACCTCGTATTTCCAATCTCTTCTACTTGCTCATTAACATTACTAATCCCTATGTAACCAAATGCTCCTATAATACAAGCAATCAAAGAAACTACTAAAAAAGACAAAATTAATTTATTTGCAATTCTCATGTTCTTAAACCATTTCATGTGATTCTCCTTATCCATTTATAATTCTATTCATTGACCTGACTTATTTCAGAGAGCTCATCTTCGTTTAAAAGTGCTTCACAGTCAATCACCAATATCACTTTATTATCATATTTGGCAATACTCTTAATATATTTTCTACCATTCACCCCAACCATCGGCGGTGGCACAATTTGTTCTTCTGGTATAGTCAATACATCTCTCACTGCATCAACAATAATTCCAATTAATAATTGTTCTACTTCGATAACAACTATACAAGTTCTATCATTATATTCGAGTTCATCTTTTTTGAACTTCACTCTAGCATCCATTACAGGAATAATCTCACCTCTCAAGTTGATAATACCTTTAATGAACTCAGGTAATTCTGGTACCAAAGTAATTGGTTGAATCCCTACAATCTCAGTTACATAGCAGATATCCAAACCATAGTTCTCTTCGTCTAATGAAAATGTTAGAAACTTGCCTTTCATTGTATCTTCAATCGTCACATTCTTTTCAGTCATTCATTCACCTCCAAACTATCACTAAGTACTTTAGGATCAAGTATAAGACTTATATGTCCATCACCCAATAAGGTACATCCAGATACACCTTTTACAACCTTGTGTCTTTTTATATAGTCTGGTAAAGACTTAACGACTACTTGTTGCTGACCAATTAACTCATCAGCAAATAAACACAATAACTTATTATAGGACTCTACCATGATTAAAATGCCTTCATGACACGCTTCCACGTCAGTATTTAACTCATAATAGTGATGCAATCTTAAAATAGGATAGCATTCCCCACGTAACATAATCATTTCTTGACCCAGTGGATCCTTAAATACCTCAGTGGATTTGGGTCTAAAAGATTCTTTTATTTCCATTAACGGTAAAGTAAAATGTGATTCTCCTACCCTTAAGTTCATACCATCTATTATCGCTAACGTTAATGGAATCTTTAACATAATTCTAGTAAATACACCTTGTTCACTGTCAACAGATACTTGCCCTCCTAAACTCACCATGCTATTGTGGACCACATCCATACCAACTCCACGTCCCGAGAAGGAAGTTACCTCTTGTTTTGTAGAGAAACCTGGTTTAAATATAAACTTGAATATATCTTGGTTATTTAAGTTTTCTCTATCACGACTTGCCAAACCTTGCTTCGAAGCTTTCATATAAATTTCGTCAGCATCTAAACCTTTTCCATCGTCTTCAATCGTAATTAATACATCTCCACCTATATGAGAAGCTTCAAGTTTAATAAGTCCATTTCTAGATTTATTTAATTTGAGCCTTTCTTCTTCGGATTCAATACCATGATCGATTGCATTTCTTATAATATGCATAAGCGGATCAGCTAACTTATCAATTATATTTTTATCAACTTCTGTTGTTTCACCTTTGATATCTAGTAAAACATCTTTATTCAATTCTTTGTTCATATCCCTTACAAGACGATTCATTTTATTAAAAGTTGAAGATATTGGCACCATTCTAATTGCCATAACCATATCTTGAAGATCCGCTGATATTTTACTCAATTGCCTTGAGGCATTGGTAAAACTCTCTATATTCAGTTGGGTCACTTCTGGATTACGTGTAACCAGCGATTCAGCAACAACTAGTTCTCCTACCATGTTCATCAAAGCATCTAATTTTTCAACAGGAACACTAACCATTTTTTTTGTCAACGTTTGATCGACGTCTACAGAATCATTAAGAACTTTAGGTAATTTGGGTTTAATGTCCTCTTCAAGCTGATAAATTAATGCCATGTCATTAAACTCATCAACTGAAATACTCGTTAGATCTAAAGAATGAAGAAAAATGATTTCCTCAAGTTCATTTCTAAGTTCATCTTCAATTTTCTCTGTCTTTATAATAATCTTAAAGCCATCTTTTCTAATCACATTAACAGAATCATCATTATCAAGTATATCGTTAGGAAAATAATACAATAACTGTGATGACTCCATCAATTGCTGAATAACGGTATAGCTTCTTATATTCTCCATTTCACAACCATCATCAAAGAAAATTGTGCTTTTATAATAATTACCATTAGAAGTACTGTCTTTAGATATATAATATTTTTCTTCTGATGACTTCTGATTTTCGGAGTGTATGTCATTATTATCTTTTGTGTTCAATATAAAAAGTTTTAAGGATTCTTTTAATGATTTTGCATCACCATCAAGTGCTTCACCACAGGATATTTTCAAAAGTTCCATTTTAAAGAAATCAAGACTTTCAAGAACTAAATCTGTTAAGGTTTCTTTATCATAATTGATATTTATATTCTCACGAATCATATAAAAAAAATCTTCTAGCAAGTGGGCTAAACCAGCTATTTCATTAAACATCATCATTGAAGATGATCCTTTGAGTGTATGCATATTTCTAAAAACTTCATTAATTGTGGCATTATCAAACTCCTGTAATTGTTCAAATTGAAGCATAATTTGCTCCAAATCCTCAAGAATTTGACTCGTCTCAAATATAAAAACTTGTATCATCGGTTCTTCTGAATAATTCGAGTTCATCTTCAACTTCCTCCCAAGCCCATTTTTACCCAGTTCATCCAAACATATTCATAAACTGCTCAAATGTTATTGATATTAAGTGCTATGTTCTGATAAGGTAGTGAAATCACATAAGTTGATCCTTCACTTAAGATACTTTCTATCTCTAGATCACCACCTACAGACTTTAAAATATGTCTTATTTGATAGAAACTAAGAATATTTTCATCTCTTTCGTAAGTCATATCGTGAAACGGTTCAAACAGTTTTTCTTTTTCCTCTAGAGTATAGCCATAATCAAAATTTCGTATTTTAACTAAGACTAGCTTATTTATCGATTCCTCCAAATAAACAATGATTGGTTTCTCTCTATTATCTATGCAAATATGAGATATTATAACATCCAGTGTTGTTCTTAAAATTTCTTCATCAAATAGTAACAGACTATTTTGTTCTAAATTATTTACTACTTTATAATCTGACAATGATGAGTCAAAGAACATATAATCTTTTATACATATTTCTAAATCATTTTCTTTAAACTCATAAGAATGGTTAATAGTTTGGATACTCATTGAAATTGCATCGATTGTATTCTTTAGAACCGACGCACTGTATTTTGCATTTTCAATCAGCTTTTTATCATAGCTGTCAAGCAATTGCAAAGAACCCATTAGACCATTAATTGAACATCTTAGTTGATTGTTTGTTTCCTTAAGAAATTGATAATTAGCTTCTTCTTTTTTCTTCGTCATTTCATCATTGATTCTAATTGATTCTTTTATTGATATTTTTTCACTAATATCAGTAAGTAGTACCGCAAAACGTTTTTTCTCTATTGGAAACACACTCACTTTATAATACTTATTATCATTCTTTGAGTATTTTGTATAGTGCAGATTTTCGCATTTTTTCACTACTCGATCGTATTTTAAGAACCAATGTTTTTCAATGTTTGGCATTAAATCCGTTGCTTTATTACCAACAACATTCTCCCATCCCATCATCATTTTAAATGCATTATTTGCAAAGACAAACTCGTAGTCAATGGGTTCATTGTAAGCATTATATATCATTTCCTGAACCACAAAAGGTTCACTGGCAGCTTCAAGTACAGAGCCCTGAAGGTTTCTAATTGAATTTTCCTCTTCAGTAGAAATTCGTCCTATGTTGAAATAAGCAAGCGTTATAACTAGATATAGTATAATAAATGTCCACTTATGCGTATTAGGTTTATCAGATATAAAAACGGTAGTTGATAGTACTAAAAAAAATAAAGAAAGTAGTGTAATTGACACATTCAAATTCTTTATACGGTGTATGGCAAAATAAAAGCCAATTATACCTAATGTAAATGTAAAAAGTACAACGGTTAACAATACTGCTTTCAACATCAGCCAAATCGCTGTTGTTAAATAGAGGAAATACCATAACGCATTAAAGATTCGTTTTCTTTTTAAGTATTCAATGTTTCTACTCATTATCAACAAAGATAACCCCGCAATTGCTAGGATTAACACATCTACTGAATAATCATTGAGAATTAGCATTAAAGTTAATGAGTAAAATATCAAAGTATTTCCATATAAAGTTGTATATAATTTTTCCTTATACGCATATAACATCTTAACCTCTTATATTAAATCTAATTTTTCAAGTAAGTCTTGAAATTTTTGAATATCAATCGGTTTCCAGGCATAAGCCTCACAACCTGATTCATAAGCTTCTTGAACCGTCTTATGGTCATTTAATGCTGTAGTCATAATCACTTTAGAAGCTTTGATATTAGGATGTTTTTTTTCACTCTTCCTTATTTCCCTTAATGCTTTTAGTCCATCAACTTTAGGCATCATTACATCTAAACATATTAACTCATAATATAAATCTCGCTCTAATGCATCCATTACAAAATCAATGGCCTCTAAACCATTTGTAGCGATTTCGACTTGACCATATCTCATTAGAAATTTTTCCATAAACATACGACTTGTAAGGTCATCTTCAACCAATAAAATTCTCATATTCTACCTCATTAGACTCATCGTTTTTTTAACAACCGATTCTGTTAAACTGTATGACATATCTCTTAACTTCCACCTGTACACCTCTACAAACAGTAACTCATTAATTGATAGAGCTAATTCGCTCGGAAGCAAACTACACTCCTTAATTGGGTACTTGTTTAACTGATTTTTTAAGAAGTCATCTCTTACTTGTAAAATTTCTTTAATCATTTTCTTTGTTTTATGATCATAGAAATACAAATCCATAGAATAGAGTATAGATGTTAACTCCGAGTAGGACTGATATAATTCCGAATATCTTTTAACATAGTAAATTATTGCCTCAAGACCTTTCATCTCATGTTCAGATATTGTATTCATAATTTGCTCATCATAACTTGATAACTCCTCTATCATAGCTACAAAAATTTCATACTTGTTATCAAACTGCCTATACAAAGCTGGTTCTGAAATATTTTGCTTAGAAGCGAGATTGCGAGTTGTAACATTAGATACTCCACCTTGATCTAAAAGCTCTAAAGCAGCTATAACAATACGGTCTCTTCTTTTAATCATAAACCCTCCTGTTAGTCTTCACTAACTTTATACCACTGATTAGAAAAATAAAACAAAAAAACATCAGTTAGATGAAATCAAAAATATCAGTATATTTAATAATTTTATATTCTCATATATGTATTTTCAGATAATAATATTATCTTTTAGATATAGTCATCTTTTCTCACCCAAAATACTTATATAAAGTTCTTATTGTTATAATGTGAATACATTTTTATTACTGTATCCGAATTAATTAAATCATTCTATACATATTTTTTTAGTAATGTATGTGCTAAATTAGAAGTCTACGAAATATAACGATTGGAGGTAATATGATTGAAGTCAGCAATATCTCAAAAACTTATAAGGTAAGAAAAAAAAATAAAGGTATTCTTGCCTCTCTTAAATCCTTTCTAAAACCAGAATACGAAATCATTCATGCACTAAGCGACATCAACTTTTCAATTAAAGAAGGTGAGATTATAGGATATATCGGGCCAAATGGTGCTGGTAAATCTACTACCATTAAAATCATGAGTGGTATACTCACACCCGATTCAGGAAAATGTAGCATCTTAGGTAGAACACCATGGAAAGAACGTGTTAAACATGTTGGTGACATAGGAGTTGTCTTTGGACAAAGATCTCAACTTTGGTGGGACATTCCTGTAGTTGACTCCTTTGAACTCATTAAAGACATCTACAAAATTGATCAGAGTTCTTTCAACGAAAGTTTTGAGCTTTTAAAAACAACACTAGACTTGAACCATATCATTAACACACCTGTTAGACAGCTAAGTCTCGGCCAACGCATGAGATGTGAAATCGCAGCCTCTCTCTTACATAATCCAAAAATTCTCTTTTTGGATGAACCTACAATTGGCTTGGATGCTGTATCTAAAGTCGCTGTGAGAAATTTCATAAAAACTATAAATCAAACACGCAATACAACTGTTATTTTGACCACACACGATACAAGTGATATAGAAGCACTTGCCGATAGAATAATTTTAATAGGCAAAGGGCAAGTCTTATTTGATGGTCATTTAGAAACGATTAAGAGTAGATATATTACCCATAAAACTATTCTTATTGATCACCATCCTTCTAATAAGGAATTTCACTTAGATGGCGTAAAAAGTTTATCTTCTAATTTAGAAAGATCTGAACTTTTAGTAGATATAGGATTAATTAAGGTATCTGATGTAATAACTGCTTTAGCAAGACACTTTGACATTATCGACATAACAGTTGTTGATCCATCGGTAGATGATATTATTGTAAAAATGTATAAGGAGTATCAAATATGAAGCAGTATATAAGTCTTTTAAGAATATCGATTATCAAAGGCTTACAATATAAAACTGCTGCAATAGCAGGTATTCTTACCCAGTTCTTCTTTGGTTTTATATTTATAATGGTCTTTGAAGCTTTTTATGACAACAATATGAATCAACCCATTCAACTTACACAAGTTATTCAAATGATCTGGTTACAGCAGAGTTTTCTAGTATTTATCATGTTATGGTTAAGGGATGCGCAACTCTATAATATGATTACCTCCGGAAATATTGCATACGAACTACTAAGACCAACAAGACTTTATAACTTTTGGTTCGCAAAATTATTGGGGCAAAGATTATCTGGTGCATTATTAAGATGTTTTCCCATTATCTTTTTTGCAGCACTTCTTCCAGCACCCTATACATTAAAAGCACCAGTTTCTATGTTAGCTTCACTATTATTTCTGATAAGCATTGTTCTTTCACTATTAATCGTTGTTTGCATTTCAATGTTTATCTATATTTCAATATTTTATACTCATTCACCTGCTGGTTCATTCTTATTCGTTTCTGTATTTGGTGAATTTTTTAGTGGAATGCCTATTCCAATCCCACTAATGCCAAGATGGCTACAAATCGTTGCCAATTGTCTGCCATTCAGATACACAGCTGATTTACCCTTTAGAATATACACAGGTCATATTCAAGTAAATGAAGCTATTATAAGTATATTTATACAAATAGTTTGGTTACTATTAATGGTCGGTATTGGTAAGCTATGGATGAGCAAATCAATAAAAAATGTAGTTGTGTTAGGAGGTTAAATGAGGTTATATATTAAGTATGTAAAAGTGCACATCATGAGTCAGTTAAGTTATAGAAAATCATTTATACTCTTAACTATCGGTCAATTTTTCGTCCCTTTCATTATGTTTATCTCAATGTCATTATTATTTCAAAGATTTGGTTCAATCAAAGGTTGGTCATTATATGAAGTGGCATTATGCTATGGAGTTATAAACGTCGCTTACTCAACCAGCGAATGTATTTTTCGAGGTTTTGATAGTTTTAGTTCATTAATAAGAAATGGGGATTTCGATAGAATTCTTTTAAGACCTAGAAATACCATTATTCAGGTATTAGGTTCAAAATTTGAACTTTCTAGAATCGGCAGACTTATACAAGGAATCATAGTACTATGTTTCTCGTTAACTCATTTAGATATCCATTTTACTCCACTTAAAACCTTTACTTTTATAATGATGCTGATAGGAGGATTTATCATATTCTCTGGAATATATGTTATTGGTGCTACACTTTGTTTTATTACTATTGAAGGTATTGAAGTAGTAAATATTTTTACCGATGGCGGTCGCGAGATGGCCAAGTATCCACTTGGAATCTATAAATCCTTTGTAAAACAGTTTTTTACATTTATCATTCCATTTGCAATTATTAACTACTATCCACTTATGTATATTCTTGATAAGTCTGAAAATCAATTTTATGCTTATACCCCATTATTTAGTTTTCTATTTATACTTCCTTGTTTAACTATATGGCGGTTGGGAGTTTCAAAGTATACATCAACAGGATCATAAATATATGATCCTGTTCTTTTTATTATCTATTCAATTCACTCAGTATATTTAATAATTAATCAATAATCCAACGCCTAAGAATCCAATGGATAATACAACTAAAATGAGTTGTAATTTAATTATCCACTTGAACCACTTCCCGTAACTTACAGATGCCAATCCCAACGAAATCAACAGTACTGCATTTGTCGGGTACAAAATGTTTGAAAAACCATCACCCAGTTGAAAAGCTAAAACTGACAATTGTCGACTCATTCCCAATAAATCCATTAAAGGTGCAACTATCGGCATGATAATAAATGCTTTTGCACTACCACTTCCAATAAAGAAATTCATTACCAAAACCAAAATATATATAACGATAACAGCAATAAACTTAGGTTTATCAGTGATCCAACCCGAAACTTCATACAATATTGTATCCATCACATGACCGCTTTGAATAATATGTTTTATACCTGTCGCCATTAAAATTAAAACCACTGCTGGTAACATATTTAAGGAGCCCTTTAAAAATAGTGTCACTGTAGACTTTAACCTTAGTTTTGAAAGTAAGCCACAACCTATCCCAGCTATAAGAAATAAAATCGCTATGATGGGTAAGTTTAAAGATGCAATACTTGGAACAAATGGTGTCAATGCAATCAAAGTGAATAATAGCACAATTATAACTATTAAAAAATTCAACGCTGATTTTGAAATTACATCGTCAAACATCACTTCATTTATCACAGGCTTGTAAACCTTCTTGCCATAGTATTTTAAAAAGACAATCAAAATACTATACGTAATGATGAAAATAAACATCCTATAAAATGCTCCTGAAAACATCGGTAATCCACTTACTTCTTGAGCCACACCAATCGTAAATGGATTCGATATACATGCTGCAAACCCAAGACCAATAGCCAGTACGCTCATTCCAAGACCCATCATATCGTCATAACCTATAGCACGACTCAAGACAATCATCATAGGAACTAATGGTACCACTTCTTCAAAAATACCAACAAAAGCACCCAATGACATGAAGACAAAAGATATAATTGCGATGAGCAAATCATTTCTATTTTTAAACTTTTTAACGATTTTTGCAATTAGTGAATCCAGTACATGAACTTCATTCATAATATGGATGGAACCACCAATTATCATTAAGAACAATATTATCGCAATAATAACTGAATTACCATCTGTGAATAGAACGGATAGCGGTGCTTTTATCCAATCTAAAATGCTTAAATCCTCTGCCTCAATATATTTAAAACTATCTGGTACTATTTGCATGACTCCATCAACGTCTCTATACTCATAGCTTCCTGTTGGTAACACAATCGTTAGCAAACCAGCCAACATAAGGAGTATGAAAAGTATGATAATTGCAGAAAAAAAGGATTTTTTACTTATATCAGTATTCATGATAAACCTCTTATTATTTTTACATAACATTCTACACTTTTCATAACTGTCTCTATACGAATACGCTCATTATTACTATGTATCAAAGACATTTCTTCTTTAGTAATTTCTATAGGAGCAAACCTTAATACATTATCAGATATCTCATGAAAATGTCTTGAATCAGTCCCTGCAATCATTAAGTATGGAGATACAATGGCATCTGGCCAGAGACCTAAAATCACATTCTCTAAGAATTTAAAACTCTCAGATTCATGAGATGATATCTCTGAAGCTTCTCGCCCTCCAATCACTTTCAACTTATGGGGTACATTAATTAAGCTAGACACATATTGCTTTGTAGACTCCATAGTATCCTTTTTTAGAAGACGTGCATTAATTCCAATTTTACCACTTGGAGGCAAAACATTGTATGCACTGGAACCTTCCAGTATTGTAACTGCTGTTGTTGTCCTAATTAGTGCATTCATTTGACCACCTTGATTTGTAAACACACCATTCAATATAGGTTTTAACAACCACATATTCGCAAATATTAGTTTATAACCAAAAGTCGAATGTCTTCCTAATCGATTGAACAGTTCCATAACTGGTGCTGTAAATTCAGATGACATTGATTTCTTCTCTAAATCCTGTAGTAATTTACCCATACTACCTGTAATACCATGTTTCGGAGGTGCTGATGCATGACCACCTTGACTTTCAAATTGAACCTCTAAATCTAAATAGCCTTTTTCGCCAACACCAATTAGAGCAGTAGATTTACTAACACCAGGAAATACGCCATCTATTACAACGCCACCTTCATCCAATACCAGTTCAGGCTTTATGTTAAGAGACTTCAAATGCTTCACAATTTCTTGTGCTGAAGGCCCACTAACTTCCTCATCTCCTGCAAAAGAAAAATAAATATCATTTGCTGGTTTAAAATTCTCATTCAATAAATACTCAGTAGATTCCATTACGCTCAATAATGTTACTTTAGTATCAATTGTACCTCTCCCCCAAACGACACCATCTTTTATCAAACCTGAAAATGGTGGCACTTCCCACGAATCACTTTCTGCTGGTACCACATCATAATGAGACATTAAAACAATAGGTTTTGAACTAGATTTTCCCTCCCATTTGTATAGTATTCCAGTAGGTCCTATTAATGTTTTTTCACAAGTTTTATGCACCTTTGGATACAAGTCCTCTAAAGAGTTTTGAAATGCACTGAATTCATTCATATCCATCTCATTTGGGTCTAAATATGATACTGTTTTATGTTTAATCAGTCTACTGAAATTATTGATAATGGCGGCTTCATTCAATGCTTCAGGCATTGATTTTTCAACACTATGAGAATAAGGTTTAAAGCTTATTGCCTTGATGACTAATATAATTAATAGAAGTCCTAAAATTCCTAATATAATCATAAAATCCCCCTTTTATACATAACTCTTGCACTGATAATTGCAATTACTGCTCCTACAGGAACAAACATCGATACTGCTGATGCTAACGATGGAACAAGTGAAAATGTTAAGATCATAAATAACATTGGGATCGCTGCAATCTTGGCATTTTTACTTACATAAACAACAGCTAATCCACCAAAAAGAGATGGTAAAATTTGATCAAATGCAGGCTTTAAGAGTTCTGAGTTTAATATCGGCGTTAAAGGAGTCATCAAAAAAACACCCAGTGCTATAACAATAATTGTTGCAATCGAACTTGAAGCAATAGCAATTGTCGATATTATCTCACCTTCTTTTGTACCTTGTTTATATCCTGAGTTCTCTAAGGCCATCAATGTACATGGCACTTTTAAGTTGGTCAAATTACCTGTAACAAATCCTAAATAAGATCCTCCAGTACCTAACATAGGTGTAAAAGTAATGATTTCAATTAGCGCAACCGTCCAAAATATTGGTGCGACTCCCATCAAACCCTTAAATACATCTGCAAACAAAGGATGAGCATCATAATAACTTCCAACTACAATAGGTAATAGAAGCATTAATATAAATGTTGTCCCCATCCATAATCTACCGTAAAAATGTGTTTTATTAAAATAGTTATCATTCATCTTAACCTCCTATGATACTAGTAACAACAATAGAAAATACCATGCCACTTAGCATAGATATTGGCAAGGCATAATCTTCGAGAACTTTGGATCTACGCCATTTCAATAACAGACCAATAACTGCCATAACAATTGCAGAAAACAACATTACAAAAACAGGAATAAAACCTATAATACCTTTAGAAATATCCTTAAAGATGACCCCTAGGAAAGCACTGATCATACCTAAAAATATTGCTGTCATAAAATGTTCACTCCAAATAGGATCGCGCTTTTTTATTACAGACATACCACTTTGAAATTTTTTAAGAAAAAGTGGTATCAAAATCATACTAGGAATAATCCCTAAAGTCATTACCCATAAAATTGTGACATAAGTCTGAGGCTCGCTTATTGCCTCAGAAATTGCAATACCCATAGTAGATGCAGCTGACGCTGCTGCAGTTAATTCGTATGTAATCGCTCCTAGAATCGATAATCTTAACCAAGGCAAAGGAAGACCAAGAAACTTAGATAAAGTAATTACACCCAATAAGATGGACACCGCTGGTGCTATTGTAAACGCAATACTTGACTTAATCGTTCTATTAAGTACTTTTTTATCCATACCTGTTTTTATACCTTCTTTGTATGCTCTTATTAAAAAGAACATCGCTTGGACAATAACAAATATAATAAATATTCCAGAAACAATATATAAAAAAACACTGTTTAAACTAAACATTATCTCCTCCTAACCACACTTTTTCAATAGCCTCAAACATCTCCTCTAATACCTCAATTGCTTTTTCACTCTCTTTGATCATCAAATACTCTTCGATGCTTATAAAATAATTGTTGATGTTATTGTTATTGATACAATAACTTGCCACATTGATGATGCCTTGCTTGAACTCATTCATCAGTAAGATATACATGGAATTACCACACTGTAGACTATAATCAAATAGGATATGAAAATAATCTTCTGCTGAATCAAACTTAATAGTTGTCGCTTTTTTTTCAATTACTGAAAAATACGTGAAAATATTTTCAATATTTTTCGTAACAAAACTGAGCATATCGTGATTAAATTGATTATTAATCAAGTCCTTACTTCTAGAACTTATTTCGCTGATTAACCCTAACCTTCCGTGAATTCTATAATCAAGTACTTGAATACCTTTTCTAGGCCTAATTTTTAATACGCCCTTTTGCTCAAGTCGAATGATTGCCTTATGTATCACGGGTCTACTACAGCCATACTTTATCGCCAAATCTCTTTCTGGTGCCATTAGCTCTCCTGGTTTTAATTTTTCAGACAGTATCTCATCTAAAATAATATTTTCTACATATGATTCTTTTGACATAACCCCTCCTGTGGTATTACCACAAATTAATTTTATATCAAATAGATGCAAATAACAAGAAAATTCTGAATATTAAAAAAAGTTACTGCATCTCAATGTAGTAACTTTTAGTATTAACTATTCTAAAATCAAAGGCTCTGTATAAATGAAAAGCCTTCATTGTTGTTTCAGTACCTAGAGACAAGTACTCATATCCAGATGAATAACTATGATGAATAACATATTGAAGTAGTTTTTTCCCATAGCCTTTGTGCTGATATTTTTTTGTAATACACATACAGCTAATATGCTTATATTTATGAACATCATATGCGAACACAAATCCAGCTATCTCACCATCAATCATTATTGCAACTGAAATGTCATCCTTAATTGCCATATCATAATTTAAACATTTCCAAAAATTTTCTCTTTCTAGTTCGGATTGGATGCTATAAAAAGTCGCATCACTCCCTAAAAAAGCATTGTGATAGATTTCTTGTAGCTTTGACTCTTGAACTGTTTTAATCGATACAAACTCCTCATCAGGTAAAGGTACATACTCTAATTTCTTAATTAAATCCACATACTCATATGCCAATTTCATCGGAATTTCAACTTCCTTTAACGATGTTTTTTTTACGATCATTTCCATTCTTCTGTATTTTGACTTCTTAAAAAATGATGTACATTCCTCAATTAGAGACACCGGATTTGCTCCTATTGGATAGCCAGCAAAAAACCATGGATTTAGAGCAATATTATCATTATATGGATAAATGATTATAAAACCACTCCCATCCGTATGAAAAGCTAAGTAGGCTTGATTAACAAGTGCATGCTTTAAGGAAACTATTATCTCTTCATCAAGTATCGTTTCTGTTACAGGTCCATATTTTTTATACCAATCTAGCATTTTATAGAACAACTCTTCGTTTAAAGCTTTTATCATATTATCACCATTATCTTTTTACCCATTTCAAACAAAAAATACCAGCGATTGTATTTTATATAATGGAATTTTGATTACTCATCACTTTTTAGTAATAATGATCTATATTCATCATTTTTTTACCATTAGAACACTAAAATTCTGCTATATTCTTACTTTCATATGATTTCACTTGATTACAATGGTATTAAGTGGTAAAATTCTTATAAGTGTTTAGTCTATTGGTTGTAACTAACCATACCACTTCACCGACTAAACATATAAAAAAAACACTGCTTTCGCAGTGCTTTTTTTTATATCTTAAATCTAGTAATCAAACGATGAAGGTTCTGTACCGATTGACGCAAGTGCTCTGTTTGACTTGTTATTTCTTCCATAGAAGCTAATTGCTCTTCTGTAGAAGCCGAAACTTGTTGCGATGCAGCAGAAGTCTCTTCAGTAATTGAAGAAACATTGTTCATAACATCTAATAACGAATTCGAATCATTTTCAATATCATTGTTTTGTGATTTAATGTTTTCAATACTACTAAGTAGTTCATTTAAATTCTCAAATATTCTATTAAACGTTTGCTCTGTCATCTTAACAGCTTCAAATTCCTCTGAATCGATCTTTCTACTCTTTTCAACTGTCTTAACAGCTTCAGTTGATTGATTTTGCATATTATCAATTAATTCTTTAATATCATTACTTGCGCTTGATGATTGCTCAGCAAGTTTACGTATTTCATCAGCAACAACTGCGAATCCTCTACCCGCTTCTCCTGCACGAGCCGATTCAATTGAAGCATTTAGCGCTAATAAATTGGTTTGATCTGCAATCGATGAAATTGTTGTCGTAATTTCACTAATTTTCTTTGATTGCTCGTCTACTGAAGTAATGATTATCGAAAGTTGCTCTGATGAAGCTTCTTTTTCTTTTGCTTTGTTCATCAGCTCTTTCATGGTTCCTAAACCAGCTTCACTCTCAACTTTAACGGTATCAGATAATTCTCCCATATTATTTGAAAGTTTATTAACTTGATTAATTTTTTCACCAACAGAAGCAGTTCTTTCAGAACCATCACTGACTTCCATTGCTTGTGTAGTTGTACCACTTGCAACATCTTGTATCGACTGAGCAATTTCCTCAGTAGCTTTAGTTGTTTCATTAATTGCGTTTGTAAGATTATCAGCATTCATTCTTACATCATCAGACGTGCTGTTAATCTCATTAACAATTTCATTTAGAGTATCAATGGTCTTATTTAGATTTTCACCCATTTGACCAATTTCATCTTCTCTTCTTAAAGAAACCTTTTCAGTTAAATCTCCTTCAGCAACTTTTGATAAAGAAACGTTAACTTTATTTAAATCTTTAGTAATTCTAATTGCCACAGTCACGGCAATTACAATACCTGCGATTACACATAATGCAGTAATAACAACACTTAAAATTTGTAATGGTCTTATATCTGTAGATAATTCATCATCTTGGAATGCAACTGCAATCTTCCATCCTGTTGTAGGTTCTGTTACAAAATACAGTTCCTTGTCGACACCATCATGTTCATAATGTACTTGACCAGAATCTCCTGCAGCCATTTCCTTCCAAAACTCAAAATCAGTTATATTAACACCTAATTGCTTAGGATCAGGATGAGATATTACTTGACCAATGCCATCTGTAATAAATAGTGTACCAGTATTACCAACTTTAAAGTCCTTATAAGTTTCAGCTATCGTACCTAAAGATACATCTGCACCTATAACAGCAATTGCTTTCCCGTTTTCATCAACAACTTTGTTTGCAACAGTAATTACTGGCTGACCTGTAAATGCGTCAATGTAACTATCTGTCCATACAACTCCATTACTTCCCATTGCTTGATCATACCATCCTCTTGTTCTGTGATCATAATCATCACCATAAAAGTGTGGGTAGGCAAAAAAGCCCTTTTCTGCATTCAGAGTGGCTTGATCAGTTAATGAAATCCCATCATCCGTCTTCTGATTACCATAAAATTCTCTTACATATTCTTTCATATTATCATTAAACATATTCAGATCATCGTAACCAATATAGATAAAGTCTGCAGCGTCGTGCGAATCTACAAAATTCTCAAAAGTCTTAAATAACCACGGAATACTTGGTTTATAAGAAGGTGTCGAATGGACATTTGAATCTACACTCATCATTTGCATTGCCTCTGAATAAGTCTTCAAATATTCTGTTATGGTATCTCTTGTTTGTTCGGTCAGTTTAACAGAAGTATCTTGTCGCATTTCTCCCATTTTACTTGCTGACATGGTGGTTAATAAAATTCCTAAAACACTTGCAACAACAAGTATTGTTATTCCAAAATACATCGATAACTTTAAAACAAAGCTTTTTTTCATATAATCCTCCTAGATTGCCTATTACAATTTGTGCGACGTTACAATACATAACGTATCTTAATATATACCAAATATAACTCTATTTAAACATCTTTTTTGCAAAAGTAAATTATTACATCACATTGATAAGACTAATGACATATGCTACCATTATTACTAGGGGGAATCATGAATATTTTACTCACTGGACCAACACAAATCGGAAAATCAACAATTCTAAAAAAAGTCATTCAAATGCTTAAACTTGAAATGACAGGATTTTATACACAGCCATTTCTAATTAACAATAAAATCATCGGCTATAAAATGATTGATTATCAAAATGCTTTGACTTCATTTATAATCGGCATTAAAGATACACCTATTACCTGCAAGCCTTATACACTTATGTTTGAAACGAAAGCATACGAAATTCTCTCACAAAGTGTTAAAGATGCCTATTTACTAGATGAACTTGGCTTCTTAGAGAGATACGCAAGTAGTTACAAAAATAAAATTCTAGACATATTGGATTCTGATAAACTCGTACTTGGTGTTCTTAAAGATAAAAAATCGCCCTTTCTTGATACTATACGAGAAAGAAATGATGTGATCATCATTCGTGTTACAGAGTCGAATCGCGATTTCATCCCTTTTGAAATTTTGAGACTAATTAATGTAAAATAGAATATAATACATACAATCGGCTATGCCGATTTTTTGTTTTATCATGCAACTTTATTCATTAAGTCTTGTAACTTACTCATGATTATGGTATAGTTTTGTCTTGTGTCACTCAAAATAAAGGAGAGAAGACAATGTTTTTAATGAAAGAAAAAATGACATCTACTTTGAAAGATAATATCCTTTCAGGCTTAACAGTAGCATTAGCGCTAGTGCCTGAGGCAATTGCCTTTTCATTTGTTGCTGGTGTCGAGCCGTTAGTCGGTTTGTATACAGCATTTATAATTGGATTAGTCGCATCAATTTTCGGGGGTCGTCCTGGTATGATTTCTGGTGCAACAGGTGCAATTGCTGTGGTAATAGGATCTCTAGTTGTTTCCCATGGAGCAGAATATTTATTTGCTGCAGTAGTACTAATGGGACTTATTCAAGTTATTGCAGGTATATTTAAATTAGGAAAGTTTATACGTCTAGTACCGCACCCTGTTATGATTGGTTTTGTAAATGGATTAGCAATCGTCATATTCATCTCACAATTCGAACATTTCAAAATCGGACATGAATGGATGGCATTTCCACAACTAGCTATGATGTTAGGGTTAGTATTATTGACAATGGTAATAATCAAAGTATTTCCAAAGATAACTAAGGCAATACCTTCTACACTAGTATCGATTTTAGTCGTTAGTGGTTTGGTTATTATTTTAAATATTGATACTGTTACAGTTGGAGATATGGCAAAAATAAATGGTGGATTACCCGCTTTTCATTTACCAAAAGTACCATTAACACTAGAAACTCTTAAAGTAATTTTCCCATACTCTTTAATTATGGCAACAATTGGTTTAATTGAATCACTGATGACTATGACACTTATTGACGAAACAACAGACACTAGAGGTCATGGAAATAGAGAATGTATTGGTCAAGGTATGGCTAATTTAGTTTGTGGATTCTTTGGTGGTATGGGTGGTTGTGCTATGATTGGCCAATCTATGTTAAACATACAATCAGGGGGTAAAGACAGAGCCTCTGGAATAACAGCAGCTTTATCATTATTAGGTTTTATTCTTTTTGCATCAAACTTGATTTCAATGATTCCTATTGCAGCCTTAGTAGGTATAATGTTTGTTGTGGTAATTGCAACATTTGAATGGACATCAATCGGATTATTAAATAAGATACCAAAATCAGATGCGCTTGTAATCGTCGTAGTAACGGTTGTAACTGTATTTACGAATTTAGCTGTTTCAGTTGCTCTTGGTATTATCCTGTCTGCACTTGTATTTGCATGGGAAAAAGGTAAAAGAATTTCTAACACAACAACTACTGAACAAGATGGATCAAAAGTTTATCATTTAAGCGGACCATTGTTCTTTGCATCAATTCAAAGTTTTAATGATTTATTCAATGTGCAAGAAGATCCAAATCATGTTATCATTGATTTTCTAAATGCTCATGTTCATGATCATTCAGCCATTGCTGCAATCGATGCATTAACAGCAAAATATTTGGAAAATGGTAAAGAAATACACTTACGCCATCTCAGTCCTGAGTGTAAAGATCTTCTAAAAAGTGCTGAATTTGTAGAAGTAAATATTCTTGAAGATCCACAATACCATGTGGCATCAGATCAATTAGCATAAAAAAGACTTCGGTCTTTTTTTAATTTTTTGCATCAATCTGCCGATAAGTGTTATAAGAGGACACATTAAAGGAGATTACTATGCGCTTTTTACCTGTAAGTCATTTAAAGGGCAACGAAACTCTTGCAGTGAACATCATTAACAGCAATCTACAAATTCTTGTTCGTGAGGGTGCAATATTGTCAGAAAAGATGATTCAAAGACTGAAACAAAATAGCATTCAGTCTGTTTATATTGTTGACAAAAAGATGTCTAATTTGTTGCATGGAGATGTTAAAGATGTAATAGATACATCTGTTAGAACTGAATCGGTATACAATCTAAAAAACTCGTTTGAACGATTTGAAAAACAAGTAGCTCTACAAAAGAAAAGTATGCGGTATGGTAACGTAGGCGAACTGTTATTTAGAGAGGTTAAGCAAATCTCACATAAACTTATAAAAGAAATCATGCATTCCACTGAACATCAAATTACCATGCAAGATATAAAAAGTCTTAGTGATTACCAGTTTAAACATGCCATTAACGTAGCAGTTCTTTCACTAATAATTGGTGCAGAAATCAATCTAGATGCAAAATCTCTTGAGGAGTTAGCATTTGGTGCATTATTATCTGATATTGGTTTTAATTGGGTTAATCCTAGTATACTTTTGAAAACAGAAAAATTAAGTGAAATAGAATTAACTGATGTTAAGAAACACGTGGAATACGGCTATCAGTATATCAATGACAATACAACCTTTAACGCACACGTTAAAAGTATCATCATGCACCATCACGAAAGAATGAATGGAAGTGGATATCCTATGGCACTCAATGAAAACAATATTCACCCTCTTTCAAAAATTGTTATGATTGCGGATACATATGATGCTCTGACATCTGATCGACCTTATCGAAAAGCGTTTAATCAACATGAAGCCATAGAGTATATTATGGCCAATGCTGGTCGACTTTTCGACTTTGAATATGCAACAATTTTCACAAGAAAAGTTACACCATACCCAGTAGGAAGTTATGTGAAGTTATCAAATCAACAAAAGGGGGTTGTCATTGAAAACAACAAGGATCATCCACTCAGACCAGTGGTTCGCACGTTTGGCATCTCGAGTTATACTGATCACACAAGTTTTCAAGTAAATCTTCTAGAGCATACCAATATTGTTATAGAAAAAATCATATATACATTACATTAGGCTACTGCATCGCATTATCCTAATTTTTTTTATTCTTCTTTTTAAGGCTTTTCCTATAGGAAATTACACATTATATCGTTTGAGTTTATTTAAAACGTAAAAAAGAAGCCACTAGGACTTCTTCTTAAATAGTGATTTTAAACTGAATTTCTTTTTTTCTGGTTTTATATACGTCTTTCTTTCTTTAGGTTGATTTACTGGTATAAAATTCTTTTCAATAACACGTCTAACTGGTTCTTGATGCATCTTTGGATGTTCTCTTCTTTCTGGTGTGTTATGTCTTCTATCTTTATTAACTCTATCACTCTGCTCTCTAGTTTTAGGGTTTCTATTAGGATTATGTCTTTCTTGAGGTTTTCTATCCTGAGGTTTTCTATCCTGAGGTTTTCTATCCTGAGGTTTTCTATCTCTTGATTTTCTATCTTTCGGCTCAGACTCTTTTCTAACTCTTCGCTTTTTATGAATCTCGTTCCATTGTGTTATTAGTTCAATTTTTCCTAATTCTACAGATTCATCAGATGGAGCATCCATTTCATCTATTCTTGCACCTGCATGCTCTTCAATTTCATATAAAGCATACACATCATCACTGGTTACTAAAGAAATTGCTCTTCCACCGCTACCAGCTCTTCCAGTACGACCAATTCTATGGATATAACTATCTTTGTCCTGTGGCACATCATAATTGATTACAAGTGACATATCATCGATGTGAATACCTCTGGCAGCAACATCTGTTGCAACAAGCACTTGAATCTTACCCTCTTTAAATTCTTGAATGGTACGCATACGTTTGTTTTGAGTGTTTGCACCGTGAATTGCTTCTGAAACAATACCATTTTTAAATAGATACTGATGAACGCGGTCTACATCTACACGCATATTGCAAAAGATCATACAACTCTTTGGTTCTTCAGCAAACAAAAGTCTTTTTAACTGTGTTCTTTTTTCATTTCTTTCAACTCTTAGATAATACTGATCAATCGAATCTACCGTTTTTGTATCTGATTCTAATTCAATTGCCTCAGGATCATTCATATACTTTTGACAAATTTTTTGAATTTCAGGTGGCATTGTAGCTGAGAACAATAACGTTTGTCTCTCTCGAGGAAGAGACTGAATTATTTTATGGATTTGATCAATAAATCCCATATCTAACATTCTATCGGCTTCATCTAGTACAAGATAACGAATACCTTTTGTTTTCAAATTACCTTCTTTTATATGATGAATCACTCTTCCTGGTGTACCAACAACAACCTTTGTTTCTTTCAAAGCTTTAATTTCAGTACTCATATTATGACCACCATAAACTGCTGTTGTATTTATTGATGTATACTTTGTATAAGATTTAATGTCTGCACACACTTGTACAGCAAGTTCTCTTGTAGGTGCAAGTATTAGTACTTGCGGACTATTCTGATCAGTAAGTTGCTCTAATACAGGTAGTGAAAATGCACCGGTTTTACCACTACCAGTTTTCGCCATAACAATTAAATCTTTGTGATTTAACACTTTTGGAATTGCTAACTGTTGTACTTCAGTAGGTGTTTCGAATCCTAACTCTGCAATACCTTTTAAAAGATTTTTGTCATTTATTATTGTTTCAAATTTCATTTATATTCCTTTTCTTTCTTATAGTCTTCCAAATTATATAGTATAATGTTCTATCAAAAAATACAAGCAATACGCGTAAATCAATAGAAGGCTCCCTAGGGAACCTTCTAAAATACATAGTTTTCTTTTCATAAGTCATTAAATAGGTACCTCTTAAGATAATCCACTCTCAATTATTAAAACTTTCGTATTCCTTATCATTAAAGCAAAAGTATTCTTTACGTATTAAATCTAAAGTTTCTTCATAATGTAAATCTTCAACCTGATAAGCATAACTATTTACCATCACATCGTGTGCAATAAAGTCGTCTTTAATATCAATTTCACCTGGTTCTTCAGTCCAAGTCACACGAGAAATCCCCTTTTGAGAAATAACACCAGAAATAACATGCGAATTATCAATTACAACAATAATGTAACGGTCTTTCTTCTCTGCCACATATCTATTGATACGTCTATGTGGCACAAGTGTAGAAACTGGTGAATTTTGACCGAAGTATATACCTCTTATGAAAACGCCTTCTGACATTTTGTTTTGAATTAAAGGTAATAATTCTGTTAACTCCTCATCCCATATTGAAAAAGCAATACGTTTATGAGCATCATTTACCATCAGTTTTATAAAAGAAATGATTTTGTCACGACCCTTAATGACCTTTTGCTCATAGGTCTTATGCTCTTCACTATATAGATTCATTGCATAATCATTTAAATTATTTAGTACCTTCATATACTCATCCTTTAAACGTTGAAAAAGTAAACTTGGCGATAATGGTGTAAAGAGCCTTTGTTCATTCTCCAAATGTTCAAAGGCAGCAGACTTAGCAATCAAACTTTCCATGACTTCGTAAATACGCGACCTTGGAATTTTAGATAATTTGCTCAGATTATAGCCATTTACAGGATGATATTCAAGTAGTGTAAAATATGCTTTTATTTCATACTCAGTGAAACCTATTTTTTTCATATATTCAATCATATAACCTCGCTATACACTTAATAAAACAAATACAGTTATGATGGAAGCAAATACAGGCAGAATCATACCACCCTTCTTCCATGCAAATAAAAAAGCTACAAGTACTCCAACGATTGATACCATCATGGAACTTTCTATAGCAGTAAATACTCCTGGAATAATCAGCGCCCCTAATGCTGCATAAGGAACATATTCGAGAAACTGCTTTGCGTATTTAGGTAACTGCCTTTCGGATATAGTTACAAAAGGAATCATTCTAGGTATGTAAGTAACAATAGCCATTCCTAAAATTACCATCATAGCATAACTCATGATACCTCCTTTCTATATATCACAACACCAAATGTAGAGACTAATATTATGGTAAGAACAATACTCCATCCCTGGGGAAAATTTAATCCCCATCGCATTATTGTATTCACTATTCCTGCGAGAATCGTTAAAACCACTGCCTTTGAACTCTTCTTTAACTCAGGGACAATGATAGAAACAAACAAAGCATACAATCCTATGCCCATACTAATTTGTAATACTTCTGGTAAAAAATTCCCCATTATAAATCCCAATAAAGTTCCCATGACCCAACTGGTGTAACTAGAAATTTCTAATGACAATAAATAAGATGATGTCATCTCTCCATCCGCAAATGAGGCTACTGAGAAAACCTCATCGGTTACAAAAAAACCAAGTATCGGTTTTAAAACCTTCGGTATATGATCTATTTTTTCAACAAGTGATGCACTCATAAAAAAATGTCTGAAGTTTAAAAGAAGTGTCGCTAAAACAACTTCTCCAAATCCCGCTCCTAAAGCCAACATAGATACTCCTATGAACTGACTAGCACCTGCATAAAGTATAAATGAGAAACTCATTGTTTCTAAAAAATCAAATCCGCTACCTTTCGATAATATACCAAAGGCCATCGCAACTGGGAAATAACCAATCATTATTGGAAAACCTGCTTTTAAACCATTTACAGAACTAAGTTTCATGTTACCTCCTATTAGTAATTATTATAGTAACTACTAATAATTGTGTCAAGAAAAACCTTAGAAACGTAGTGATCTAAGGTTTTAAGTTTATGTTCGGAAAACTCATTTTAATTACAACCAACTTTTTTTCATCTTAAATAATTGCAACTTGATATTCTCCTTAGAGTTGTTGAAATCTCGAATTACTAACCATTCATCTAAAGTCTCGTAGAGACCAATGATAAGTTCTGGATTGTTGCACTGTAAAATGTCCATTTTAACCAGTTGATATATGTGTTTAGAACCAGATTTAAGCCTTTCCAAGGATACTTCATCCTCTATGGTTGCATCTTTTAATCGCTTCATGAATTTCTCACATATTTTATCTGTTTTTATATCTAGAGATAAGAGCATATTTAGCGAATCAAGAGAAATAGGATTATTTCTATATTTAATTAACTGATCTAAATCATCACTGATCTCAATATCAGATAATACTTGATGTTTTTCTATAATGGCTTCTTTATGGCATGATTCAGTCAATTTTTTCAACTCTTTAAAATGTGATTTGACTTTTTTTAACTCATCGGACATACAATCATGTTTTTTGATTAACCAAATGATAGCGCGAATTTTTTTCGAGAAATCATTTAGATGAATAGCACTCATTGATTGATAATTGCTATGTATAATATGCTCTAGAATATCAGGATCATAATTTATAGTAAGTTCATCAGAAGGCGCCAAAGCATTTAAGGCTCTAAATTTTTCGTACTCATCTAATTCCTCATGATCATATTCATGAGCCATCGAATCCGCATCTTTTATCATTTCATCATAAGGTCCATCTAATTCATCTTTATTGCTATGCTGATATATAGCATGGGAAATCAGCTTAATTTTCTCTTCATCAAGCTCATAATGTCTTAATAATCTTTCAGCTTCCTTAGCACCTGTTTCTCCATGTGGGTCTCCAAGTGATTTCATTCTACCAATATCATGTAACCAGCCAATTAATTATGCATCATCTTCATCAAGATGCCTTAAACTAGCAAGTAACTGCATATTTTCAGATACGTGAATGGCATGACTAAAATCTGTATTAGGGTGCCCACTAATCTCTGTTAACCCTAATATGTAGTTTCTAATTCGTGTAACAATTAAAGATTCGTCCATGAGTAACCTCCTATTTATGAATTACCCCTTATTTAATTTTTTATTCAACAAACACTCCATACTTTTACAACCATTTTCATACGAGTAAAATTCATTTCAAAAGACTTTGGAATATGCATAGTTAATAAATAGTTCTTTATCTGTTTGAGAAAAATTTAACGTTTTCTTCAGTATGTACATATATAAACGCAATTACATACATTTTGTAATAATTGTACTAAAATATGGTATTATAGAAAAATATGTTAATTATCAATTTACAAATTAAACCTTTCACTATAATATATAAGTAGGTTTACAGTATTTACTAAGAAAGGGGAATTTAATGAAGTCGACAGGTATTGTTCGAAAGGTAGATGAGTTAGGAAGAGTTGTTATTCCAATTGAGTTAAGAAGAACTCTTGGAATAGATATAAAGGATGCATTAGAAATCTTCACAAGTGATGATACAATTATCCTCAGAAAATATAATCCACTTTGTTATATTTGTGGTGATTCAGAAGATCTGATTTCTTTTAAAGGAAAAAGAGTTTGTGGTGACTGCGTAAAAAAATTAGGCGATATGAAATAAAAATTCCTCAGGGAATTTTTTTCATTTACGCCTAGATATTCATATAATATAAAAAGACTGCTTTCGCAGTCTTGTAGTGATTATGATTCAAAATAATTGCCAACATACTCGACTTCTGAACTGAAGCCCATATACAACATAAAAAATGGTGTAAAGAAGAAATACAATAGAAATCCTCCAAAACCGAATCCATAGCTTTCAACAAACTTAAAAGCTAAATAGATACCTAAAATACCATTAACAAATGGAATTAATAACAATAAAATAAACATTGGATTTAAACCAGAAATCTTAAGCATCTCCCAAATATTTAAAAATGGTATGAGTGATTTCCATCCTGCTACATTTGCCTTTTCGAAAACTTTCCACATTGCAATGATTGATACAACAACCATTCCCAACCACAATGCTACGATTCCACTAGAAAAAAATGCAAATATACCTAAATCTGCGCCTGAATAATTCATAATACCCCTTTCTTTCACTACTCATATATTTTATCAGAGAAAGCACATTACTAGTATTAAATAAGTCTTAAATATAACTAAACATTTTTAGCATAAGAACATTTACTTTACAAATACCAATTAACTTCGAAATTTCTATCTAACAACTTGTTTCATAACCTGTGATTGGTACTCTAATGTCATTCTATCTATTTCAGAAGCTTTTAAAGATACCAATTTGTGATCAGCTTCACCTTGCCCTATTCTTTTAATAAGCTTTACTATATAACAATGACCAATTAATTCATAATGAGTTTTGCTTCTAAACGATTGGTGATATTCATGATTCACTCCTAAATACTCACATATTTCAATTGTGTAGCCAATTTCTTCAAGAAATTCTCTTCGTAAACACTCGTGATGTGATTCCTCTTCTTCAAGACCACCACCAACGAGAAAATAGCCATCATTGACTTTTGCAACTATAAATCCATCCGCATTACAGACAATACCATAAACGCCGACTCTTTCTTGATACTGAATACCATCTATTTGTGCCCCAAATTTATTCTTCATACTCAACTTCCCTTGTTTGATATCTTACTAACACATCATTATGATATGTTTTCATTTCTATATACTCTCCCTTTTCATCATATTGATAATCATATCTTATCTCCATTTCAGGATTAATAACATATGTTTTGTTACCATATTCATCATAAGTTACTTCAGAAACAGATACAATATCACCTATAATAGATTTTGTTTTAATTGGATTGTCATTGCTATCTAACTCTATTTCTAATGTCCCGGTTTCATCAGGATATAGTGTATATTCTACATATTGATAATTTCCATTCGTTGTTGTCCTAGTTTCAGAAATCAACTCATCTTCACCATCATAATATTTTATTATAGTATCTTCTCCTTTATAACTATAGGTTGTTTTTCCTTTTAACTCATTATTGTGATAACTTAAAATTGAAGTTTTATTTTTACCTTTATAAGAATAAATAGTTTCATATTTTAAGATACCATCTTGTCGTACAATACTCTTTACCAGTTGACCATCATACTCATAAATAGTAACATTGTGTTTTTCTCCAATCGGTGAGAGTGTATACTCTTCAACTACCAAGCCATCCTTATATTCCTTACATTTTGAAAACACAATTTCCTCAGGCATTATCTCATCATTCACCTCTGCAAGTTTATAGTAATGTGTAGTTTCTTTAATTATTTGATTTTCTATATCCTTATTTTCTACAGCTTGACAACTAACTAGAAAGAATATCATGGCTATTATCATTATCTTTTTCATTCTTACTCACTTTTTTCAATAGTTAAAGTATCAATTAACTTAATCTCATTTTCCACTGCATAGCTCTTAATATCAATTTTGTCTTCTGATAATTTTATCTTTATAAACACAGGATTATTTTTGTCATAAATAACATCTTGCCAATACCTTTCCGTTGATTGATTGTAGTACTTTGAACCAGAACCACTTCCACCAACGATATAAACAACTCCATTATCATCTTTTTGATTATTCTTCATCTGTGTTCGACTATAAATATGGTCATGTCCACTAAGCACTAAATCAACACCTAATTCATCGAAAACATCTGAAAAAGACCTTACATAACTGCCATCATACTTAATTGGATATACACTTCTATGCATAAGAACTATCTTAAATTTATTAACATCCATTGTCTCTTTTAGCCAAACTTGTTGATCCGAATGCGAACTTTCTGTATCCACTACAGCTACCCTCGCATAAGGTAAATCAAAATAAAAATTACGTTCAGAAAACAAACCATTTTCAGGATAGTTAAAAGTATTCTCATAAATCTTTGATTTACCATAGGCATCATGATTACCAATAGAAGTTACCATAACATCTTGATGTGTTTTAGCCATCGTGTAATCGAAATAATCCCAATGAGTTAATGAGTTACCTTTATCAACAATATCGCCTGCAATGTATGCAAGATCAATCTCTCCTGCAAAATCATATACATCTCTAAAAGATTCATATTGAGTTAAAGTATATCCCTGTATATCTCCAAAAAAAGTTAAATCCATGACATCATTTGGTAAGGTAGTAAAATCGTAATATTTAGATATAACAGTCTCATTCCCTATCCTATAACTATACTGTTGATCTGGCTCTAAGTTCATGACAGTACATTTATAGACATACTTATTTAATACTTCTACATATTCATATGATAAAGGTGTTATTTGATTATCTAGGTATAAATAAAGATCTTTCTTATTATCTAGAGAAAAAGCAAATCCAACCTCATCAATATTCTCACCAACTGATACTCTCATACGTTCAACATCTAATATTTCTTTTCTTTGACCAATATACAAATCACCATCATAAAAATAATCAAAACCTAAAATGTCATGAGCAACTTCCCATGTTAAAGGCAAGTAAACAATATCCTTGTAAAACAAAACTGGATAAGTCGATTCAATTTGCTTGTTGTTCATTGTCACTTGAAAAGGGACTTCACTGACACTTACTGATTGTCCTACTTTAAAATTTCCCTCTAAAAATGATGGTTCAAACTCCTTAACTGTCGATTTCCATATATTTAAACCATTCATTGGTGTAAATTGCAATTGCAAACCAAATCCATTGATATAATCAGATGTTAAAGGAATATATGTAATACTTTTATAAGTGAATATCGGGTACGTACTTGATTCCTTATCAATCACAACACCATTTATCATCACCTCAAACTCTGGTACAGTAACAGACGTTTCAGAGTAACAGACAGGCATCATCATTAGCAATATAATAATTATAAGTTTTCTCATGGTCTCACCTTCTTAATGGCATCTAACATCTTTTGAGATTTACAATGTCTTTTATAGTAATCTATTGATTTATACTTTACAGGAACATGATGAATTACCTTAATTGATTCCTCTCTATAAAAGTTAGAATCATCTTTATAAAATAAACAGTGTACAATTTCATTTTCAAACTCTACTTTAAAATGCAATAAGTCATCTAGTTCATAAGTCTTACTTATTTTATATCCTGAAAATAATTGTCTAACCTCATTTTCCATGTGATTCAAAAAAACAATATCCAAATCATTCATTTCAAAATCAACACCATAAATAAATGCTGAAGTAGATGCGTCAAAATGATATGGGATCGCTTCTAAAAGTTCTGCTAGTTTCACAACTGTAAGTCTCTGATGTTCTACTTTAGTCAAAAACCTTGGATTATACAGACCATAGATTACTCGGTCATACCACTTGCCATTTATAAAAGTATGTCTATAAAGGTGACCTTCTTTATACATACCAAGTTTTTTCATGATGCTTTCTGAGTTCACATTATTGTAAACACAACCTGTAGTTATTTTATGGAATCCAAGGTCAAAAGCGTATTTAACAACTACCTTGCTAGCTTCATAAGTATATCCTTTTCTCCAAAACTTCTCATGAATAAAATATCCTAACTCTACATTGCCACTATCACCTTTTTCAAGTACTGTAAAACCAATGGAACCAATATGTTCATCTGTATCTTTTAAAAACATTCCAAAAAAATAACAAACCCGTTCTTCTTTTTTAGATTCTTCAATGCTAAATATTAAATTAGTTTTTGATTCATCTAAAGAATGTGTTTGAATATCACGAATATAATACATCACGTCAGGATTTGAAATTAATCGATGATGATCATCTAAATCTTCCATTCTCAAATCCCTAATATAAAGTCTTTCACTCTCTAATCTCAACATTCTATACCCCTTTATACACATTTAGTTCTGAATCTACATAGTATTCTCCATTACACTCCTCATTATAAGGTGATAAGTAGTATGATTGATTATGATGTGTTTTTACAAAATAATCACCGGCTTTATCAATATCACATGAAACAACATATTTATAATCCCCCTCTGAATAAGAGAGGTTATTATCTTCTATTTTTTTTATGGAATATTTTAGTATTTTTACATATTTGCTTAATTTAAACAGCATATCCTTGTAGTGTTCATTCACTTTATGTTCCATAAATTGATCATCTTTAACAAGCTCATGAATTAGTTCTGAGACTTCATATGCTTTTTCAACATGAGAATCAGTGATAATTCCCAGTTCTCTTGCCTCTAATAATTCATCCTCGTCTAATACACTTATATGTCTTTGAGGTGAAACAGCAACATCTAAATACAAATCCCACACATATGGCTTATCATCAATGTTCCTATCACCAATAACATCAAAATACCATTCCTGGATTTCATGTTTAGGATTATAAACAACACTTAGACAGTAATCATCACTCGGTAAATACATTAGCCCCCTACTGTTCTTCTCTAATAGCAAAGTCTGTGAATCTTCATAATCTACATAAGTTTCTTCTACTTCATGAAAAATTGTTAGTGAAAGAACGTAATCATCAAATTTTTCATAGTAGCAAGAGTATTTTGTTGTCCAAGCCCAACCTGTACCTTCTAAATATCTTTTCTTCATACTAATAGAATACCTAATAAAAGTTTCTTTAAAAAGATACTAGAAAATATTTAATATAAATAAAAGATATTAGATTACATAAAAAACCAGAACCTAACTAGGTTCTGAATCATTTTCTGCAAAATCTAAGATTGCAGTTCTTAATGCTGCTATTCCAAGTAAAGAACAATGTACTTTTTCATCAGGTAAACCGCCTAATGCTCTGATGACATCACCATCATCTAACTTATAAGCTTCAATTATGTTTTTTCCTATAGCAAGTTCACTAACCATACTACTTGTTGCAATAGCTCCCGCACAACCATGCACAAGATATTTAAGATCTTTAATGAATACATCATTAACTACGCCATTTTTAATCACTTTATCCACTTTTAGAGTTAGTTCCATATAATCACCACAGTCTTTATCACCTGCAAAACCTTTTCCATTCGCATTTTCAATTACACCAACATTTCGAGGGTTCATAAGATGATCCATAACTACATCTGTATATACTTCCATTAGAATTCAAACTCCTTTCCACTAGAAAGTCTATGCAAACGACCTTCTAAATACTCATTTAAATAGTCATAAGCTTTATCTCCAGTACAATGACCAGTGTAAAAAATAGTATCCATTCCTATTAACTCATTCTTTAACATTTCAAGTTCAGACAAATGATCATAATCCTTAAGATGCATTCCACCAAAAGTTCTACTTACGGGTTTATTATATCTTTTTTCAGCCGTATAAATCATATTAGTAATTCCTTGATGAGAGCAACCAGAGAAAAGTATCAATTCAGATTCTAATTCTATGATTAACATAAGTTCGTGTGAAAAATCATCTAAAATATCATTTCTGAACAAATGTGAATTGGCTGGTATAAATCCCTTTTTACTATCATTTACTAACAGATGAATACCGTCTGCAATCGTTAACTCACTTTCTACCTCTACCAAATTACATATAGGCATACTAATGTTCCGATTCTTAGAAAATAATGGCTCTTTAGCCTTTGGATGTGCATACACATTTGAGCAATCAACAAATGATAATCCTCCAGTATGATCTTTATGACCATGAGACACTACAATAAAATCCACATGATTTAAGTCTATCTTCATTTCTTTTGCATTACTCACGATCGAACTATCTGGCCCACAATCATAAAGCACTGTCATATCCCTAAATTCAATGAACAAGGATAATCCAACTCCAGATTGTATTGCATTGCTACTGCTTGTGTTTTCTACTAAAACAGATACTTTCATTCACCCTCCTTTAATGGACATATGCCAATAATAATATATACCTTTTTTTATATAATGTCAAAATTAGTAATTGGCAATCGCCAAATAAAATAAGGATGTTACACATCCTTATACTATATTATCCACTCTTCAATAGACGATTGAATAATCCCATTTTCTACAAAAGGATCTTTGTTCAAGTCTACTATCATTTTTTCATAATCATTTGACTTAATAGTCATCATTGCTCCCGTTTTTGTTCTTCCATGCACTAAATCATAAGTCTTATTGAGTGATTTAAAATAAACTAAACGGTGGTTAATTAAAGTTTCATCCGCTTCCTTAAGTGTCTCTTCAAAGCGAATATACGTCTTGTATGGTTGTTCATTTTCACATTCAGAAGTTTCCTCTGAATGTGTCATAATTATATTAATCGGCACTTTAAACTTATAAGCAAGCATAATCAAGTATCCTTTAAAACCCTGGTCATCTTCAAAATATTCTAAGTCTATCACGATGTCTTTCGACTTTAATTTTGCTTCTTCTTTTCCTATAAAACGGATGCTGTCTATTGACTCACTTTGCTTAATCTCAATATAACTTAGTTCCTCTATATAAGCTGCATATCTACTATGGATATCTCTCTCCATATCATTTTTCTTCATCCAATTGATAAAAAGCTTCTTATCTACATCATAACTAAATTCAAGATATTCAGATTTATGATTAACACTAAAGTAGTATACTCCTGCCATAGCTGGTAAGCCTAAAAAGATTGCTATAAGAAGAAAATTCAACACACTACTATGACCGAGCATCATAATTATAATAAATATAATAAATCCACCTATAAACAAAGTTGCAGACTTATCTACTGGTACACCATACTTATAATTTCTAGCCGGAACCCAATCCTCTAAATTAAAATTGCTATCTTTTAATAAATGAATATCAAGTAGTCCATCTTTATCAAAAATATGATTAACTGACTGAATAAATTCATTTTCATCTTTTAATTCTTCATGTTCTGAAATTTCATTTCCACAACCTCTACACGTACTCATAAACATCATTTTTTTATGTCCACAGAAATTACAGGTACTGTCAAAAAAACGTAATTTCTTAGACTCTTTTTCAACATTTTCTTTTCTTTTATATCTTTTTTCATTCAATGCACCACATCTTGGGCATTCAGGTTCATAATCCTCAAATTTTTTAAAACACTTTCTACATCTAATCTGCATATCTACTCCTAATATAGTAAATCTTTATCTTCAGCTTCCTTTTCTTTCTTAGAGCCTAAGGCAACACCAATAGTAAGACCAACACTTAAAAATATTGGCAAACTTGATGTAAAAAAGTTAGACATTGATACACCTAAACTAACACCAAATAGTAGCCCCAGTCCTATGTAACGATTCTTCATACTACCTACTTCCTTATAACCAAAGCGCGACTCTACTATACTTGTCAATTTACTATAAGTCTTACTGTATATTTTTTGATTAATCTTTTCTTCACTTAAAGTGGATTTAAGTACTACCAATAGCTCATAAATATCTTCATCATCTTTATTTTTAATTTTATCGAATAAGTTAATAATGTGATTCACATGATACTTCTCTATTTCCTTTTCACTAAACCCACTAGTTGTTTTAATGAAATCTTGTCTATAGTTATGGTTCATATTATCACCCTCCTACTAACATTTTAATACAGAATTTAATTCATATAAATGCTATTGCATGAAAACGTGTATAAAGTGTACATAAATGTATTTATGAGCTATAATTATATGTGTGTTACCTAATGGGCATGAACATCTATTTGTTTGTGTCCATTTTTTTATACCCATAAGGAGGAGAATATGAAAAGAATAATTGATCGATTTGGTATTCAAGATGCATTAAAATCCGAAAATCTATTGGAGAGCATACGTTTAGCCGAGGGCAGAACGATGGTCAGCGAAATCATTTGTCCTATGATGCCATTACTCTATGATATTAGTAACGTCGAGTTAGCATCAGCTTTTGGAGCTGATATTTTGCTACTTAATCTTTATGATGTGAATCAACCCAAAATATATGGCGTTGACTGTAATAATAAAGAAAGCCCAATACAAGCGACCAAAAGATTAACAGGACGGTTTGTTGGAGTTAATCTAGAGCCCGTCGATCCATCTCTAAAACAGAACTCTATTTCTAACGGGCGACAAGCAACACTCGAAAATATTCAAAAGTTAATTGAACAAGGTGCTGACTTTGTTGTCTTAACTGGTAATCCAAAGGTCGGTGTCAGCCATGATTCTATCGTTAAATCTATTAAAGAAGTAAAGAAAAATTTTAACAATGAAATACTTATAATCGCAGGTCGTATGCATGCTTCTGGTGATAGAAATGCTATTGGACGAAATCTAATAGACACAAGAAAACTCCATGACATGATTGATGCAGGAACAGATATTGTTTTGCTACCAGCACCTGCAACGGTACCTGGCCTTTCTAGGGAAAATATTAGTGACTTAATTCATGAATGTCATGAGAAAAACAAACTTGTTATGACGACTATAGGAACGTCTCAAGAAGGGGCTGATACTGATACAATTAAAGCGATTGCTCTTATGGCAAAAGAAGCAGGAAGCGATCTTCATCATATTGGAGATTGTGGTTATGGACCAGGAGTCGCTGTGCCTGAAAACATTATGAACTATAGCATTGTCATCAAAGGCAGAAGACACACTTACAGAAGAATGGCAGGTTCGATAAACAGATAGATTGTAGTTTTTCCTTTCTTAATATGGTAAAATAACTCGTGTAAACTTAACTTTTGACGTAACATTTGTCTTATATAAATTTACTTATCTATTTGATAAACATTTTATTTATGCAATATAGAGGAGGATCCATGAACATACAAATATTCGGAAAGAAAAAGTGCTTTGATACCAAAAAAGCTGAACGATATTTTAAAGAAAGGCGCATTAAGTTCCAGAAAATTGATATGGTTTCAAAGGGAATGAGTTTAGGAGAATTAAAATCGGTTGCTCAAGCTATCGGGTTAGATAATTTAGTTAATGAAAGTCATCCATCATACCATGATAGTCTTTATCCCTATACCAGTGAGTATGATAGGAAAATCGAAATACTTACTGAATACCCAGAAATCATACACACACCGATTGTAAGAAATGGAAAAAAGGCGACGTTAGGTTTTCAACCAGACGAATGGGAAAAGTGGTCTTAAACACTCAATCATAAAAGTTAACAAGAGTACACAATCTCAGAAATCTTCTCATAAACAGTGTAAATCATCAACACCAATTAGTGATTATTTACAGTACATAAGACATTGGAAAAACTCAACTTTCGTTGAACACATATTAAGATTTCTATGATTAATGATCGAAACACAATATATTGTGTGGTATTTATACAAACCACCCTTTATGTTGTGTTTTTTCTTTACTTCTTTTCATCTCAGTGGTACGATGGTTTTAGCTCATTATTTAGGGGAGGAAATAATGTCATTTGCAAGTACTTATAGAAAAAATTATATTAATAAAGGAGAGTTTTGTAACATGTCAATTGTTGTAGACGGAATTATCGGGGCTGGTAAAACCACCGTTGCTAAAATGGTATCTGAACATCTTGATATACCAATGTTCGAAGAATTAAAAAATGATGATCTTGAAAACACTCTAGAACATAGAATGTTAAATAAATTTTACGATAACCAAAGTAGATGGAGCGCAATCATCCAAGTCATGTTCTTAAATGAAAGATTTCGCGATCTAAAAAGTATTGAAAAAGACAATCAATTTGCTATTATGGATAGATCAATCTATGGCGATGAGATTTTTGCTAAAACAATCAACAAACGTGGTAATATGACAGACGATGAATTAACCATCTATCAAGAACTTTTACATAATATGTTAGAACACATTAATCCACCGAAATTATTAATTTACTTAGATGTGTCTATTGATACAGCTATGGAGAGAATTAAACAACGTTCAAGAGGATCAGAGGCAGATACAATTCCTGAAGATTACATGATTGATCTGAGAGATACTTATGAGGAATGGTATGATAAATTCAACCTTTGTCCTAAAATTCGTATAGATTTAAACGAAAGTGCAGTTGACGAAGATGGAGAAATAATTCCTAGAGTTCAAGAAAAAATTCTAAAAGCCGTTTGTCAAGCTTATGAGCAATGCAATCAAATGGTATCGTAACTAATACAAGCCATCGCTATGAGCGGTGGCTATTCTTATAAGCAGATCCAGCAACAAAAGCTGTTTTATTAAATTTTTTCAAGAGTTCATAACCTATATTGTTATATTCTAAAGACTGTAAAAAATCTCTGTTTAAGTGACAATTACTTGCTACTTTTTTCCAGAGTGGTGTTACCCTATCAGCTAACAAATCAAAAGGTTTTATCTCAGGGCGAACGTGTTCAATAAATAGTATTTGTCCATCAGGTTTTAATAACCTGACTACTTCATGTAATCCTTTATCAACATCCTCTACAGAGCAAAACACCAATGTAATTACAATCGTATCAAAGCTTTCATCAGGGAAGTCTAATGAGTGAATATCACCAAGAGTAAATCTTATTTTTCTACTGAATTTATCTTTTAGAACTGGCGACTCTTTTATATCTGTTAACATAATTGACTCAATATTGTTACACTTATAATACGGCAAGTTGACACCTGTACCCACACCAATTTCAAGTACCCTTCCATATGCTCTATATAACAATTCTTTACGAACTGAACCTAAGTCACCTTTTTCAAAAAAACTCATAAACACATCGTATAAATTCATCTGTTTTATTTTTTATTCCTTTTCTTGTCTTGATACATAACCTTATCTGCACACTTAAATAACTCTTTGTATGTTTTACCATCTGTTGGGAACTCAGATATTCCATAGCTAAAACCTAATTTTAGTCCAGTAAATAAGGCATTAACTTCATCAGAAAAACAAGTTCTTATCTCATCAATAGTCTTTTCAAGAGTTTTACTCTTGCTGATACATGCAAATTCATCGCCACCTATTCTACCAATCAAATCTGATGCAAAACATTCCTTTAAATATCTGCTCAGCAAATGTATATACTTATCACCTGCACTATGACCCAAAAGGTCATTCACAGACTTCAGATTGTCTAAATCAAAAATAATTAATTGAAAACTATCATTATTTTTTTCTGAGTTTGTAATTTCACTTTCTAACAGAAAATCAAAATATGTACGATTCATTAATCCAGTCAATCCATCATAACGAGATAAACTTAAAGTATCTTGATACATTTTATAAAATTGTAAGATAAAGATCATTTCCTGTCTTACATATTCAGATAAAATCTTATCATCCTCTCTAAATGCTTCCACTTCGTTAGAAAAGTACATAAAAAACCATATACTATCTTCTCTTTCTATAACTGGAATCAGCATCATAGATTTTGCAGGATTCATCATAAGAAAATCCTTCCCAGGATCCTCATCATCAAAATCATCTAAATCTAAATCATTGAAAATACCAACTTGGTCAAAACGCTTAATCATTACAGAAAGAGCTGTTTTGTCAAATGGAATAGAAGGTGCCAATCCTTCATCAACAATATTTAAAGAGTTGAATAAACTGACTGTCTTTTGATCTTTTAGATGTAATAATACCGCAGAGTCAATATTGGAAAAAGCATTAATAAAACGTTTTAAAACTGCATTTAAGAATAACCTATCCTCATTAAATAGATGTACTTCACGACTCAGCTTTAACAGGATATCCTTGGCTTCGTAAAGCTTTTCTAACTTTTGTTGGTATTGTCTTTGATCAGTTATATCTTGCATAACACCAACGAGTCCTCTTACATCACCTTTTTCATTCAGATGTACTGTTTTATTAAAAATAACATCATGCGAACTTCCATCACTGTACTTAACGGTGGTTTCATAAACTTGAGTGCCCTTATTATGCATCAGTTCCTCATCAGCTTTATGATAAATATCTGCAAGATCTTTTGGTGAAACCTCATACACACTCTTGTCCATAATTTCATCATATTTCAATCCTAGAAACTCCTCAAAAGCTTTGTTAAAATACTTATACCTTCCTTCTCTATTTTTATAGAATATAGGATAAGAAATAATACTTAATATTGAATCTTTAAAATCAAGGTGTCTTTCAATCTCTTTCTCTCTTGCAATATCTTTACTTACATCCATCATTAGACCAGATAATTGTACTATTTTGTTTTCCTCATATTCGGGATGACTGTAAACTTTTACCCACTTCTCAATTTTGTTTGATGAGTTAACACGGTAAATACCATTAGTAACGTTCCCCTCTTCTAGCGCAAGAGAAAGGGCTTGTTTAAAAGAAATAATAGATTCCTTATGAATGACATAATCCAATAAAAAAGACATAGTAGAATCATAATTCGTGATACCAAGTAGCTCAATACACTTTTTATCTAAATATACTTCTTTACTCTCTATGTCCCACTCCCAGAGTCCTATGGATGCAATATCTAATGCATTTTCCAGTTGTGTAATCATTTGCTCTATACTCGTACTACTTTTAATCATCTAACCACCGCCTAACATCTTAGTTAGATATATACCCAAATCTGATTATAATAACAAAAATATAAACCTCTAAGTCTATAGTTTAATAAAATAGACTACTGACTCGGAGGTTATATATTTATATAACTTTACTTAAAAATTGCTTTGTTCTAAAATGCTTTGGATCCTTAAACAGTACACTTGGGTGACCTTGTTCTACAATTTCACCTTCATCCATGAAAATCACACGATCCGCTACTTCCTTAGCAAATCCCATCTCATGAGTAACAATGACAATTGTAACATCATTCATTTTTTTAATTACTTCTAGAACTTCTCCAACCATTTCTGGATCTAATGCAGATGTTGGTTCGTCAAATAACATTACTTTTGGAGACATGGCTAATGCTCTTGCAATAGCAACACGTTGCTTCTGCCCACCTGATAATTTGTTCGGATAAGCCATTGCCTTTTCTTTTAAACCCACACTATCTAGTAAGTCATGAGCAATATCTTTCGATATTTCCTTTTTTAATAGCTTTGGCGCAAGAATTATATTATCAATGACCGATTTATGAGGAAAAAGATTAAAACTCTGAAATACCATTCCTAGCTGTTCTCTATATTCATGAAGACTTTTGAAATCAGTAATATGTGTGCCCTCAAAGTATATGTCCCCATCACACGATTCTAAAGCGTTGATACATCTCAGAAGTGTACTTTTCCCAGATCCACTGGGTCCAATAATTGCAACAATTTCACCATTATTCACTTCTAAACTCACTTCTTTTAAAACGTGTAGTTTTCCAAAGTGTTTATTTATACCACTTAATTTAATCACTGACTTGTAATCTCCTTTCAAGATATGATACACCCTTCGAAAGTGTAAATGTTAGAACAAAATAAATACCCGCAGCTATTATTAAAGGTTCAAAAGGACGATATGTTAAACCCCTTATGGTATCTACTTTGTACATGAGATCATGTAAACCGATAACCGAGACAATTGCAGACTCTTTAATTAATACAATAAACTCATTACCGAGTGCTGGTAAGATATTCTTAAAAGCCTGAGGTAAAATTATCTCTTTATAAGTCATCATTGTTGTTAAACCAAGTGCCTTTGATGCTTCCAACTGCCCTTTGTCCACAGCAGCTATACCAGCTCTAATAATCTCAGCAATATACGCTGAACTGTTAATGGTCATAGCCAATACACCTGCCATAAACATTGGCATTTCTTTGATACTAAAATAAACCAAATATAACTGTACAAGTAGTGGTGTTCCTCTAATAAAAGCGATATACCCACCACTAATTTTCTCTAAAACATTAATTTTCGATAGCTTCATCAGACACAATACAGTACCACCTATTAAACCAAATATAACTGTTAATAAACTTAAAGATATTGTATTTAAAGTCCCAGAAATAAGAAACTGATAATATTTACTTAAAAAACTGAAATCCATTTATTCTTCCTTTTCTAGTGCCATAGCATCCAATATATATTGGTCCAAAGTCCCGTCTTCAATAACTTTATCAATTGTTGAATTCATTGCCTCTAATAGTTCCGTTTGACCTTTATCGATTGCAATTGCAACACCACCCTCTGAACCTAAGTCCAAGCCATTTAAAGTAATGTTTGGGTTCGCATCTGCATATTGCTTTGCAACTACTTCAGCTAGTATAATGCCATCTATTTTCTCGCTTTGTAATTCCATAATTAAATTAGGTATTTTGGACAATGCTACTTTTTCAGCACCGGCAAATTGTTCATCAAAAATAGTTTCCTGTAATGTAGACTTCTGAACACCTACCTTCAAACCAGAAAAACTCTCAACAGTAGTTAATGTATCTTTGTTTTCGCTAAGAACTAACATTGTTTGATTTGTGTCATAATAGATATTTGTAAAGTCTACTGATTCTTTACGTTCTTCTGTAGGATTCATTCCCGCTGCAATAAAGTCGATTTTACCTGCTTTTAAAGCTGGAAGTAAACCATCAAAATTCATATCAATTACTTCTAATTCTACATCTAAGTCCTCAGCTATTTTTTCTGCCAACTGAATGTCAAATCCTACAATTGTATCTTTTCCATCAATTACTTTATGAAACTCATATGGTGGATAATCAGCACTTGTTCCAACAACAATGATACCTTTACTTTTAATGCTTTCATGACTATTTTCCTCATTACCTAACACAGTACATCCCGCTAATAGAATAACCAACACTAATAATAATACTTTTTTCATCTTCTTCTCCTTTTACATACTTATACACTACAATAGTTTTTTATGCATTTATGACAACAAAAAAACTCCCATCCCAAAGGGACGAAAGTAATATTCCGCGGTACCACCCAAATTAACATAAGCTCACTTATCGGTACGGAGCATTGCTCGATACCTATCCTACATAACGGTCGGAAGCCGCATAGCTCTCAGTTTTCACAGTCGGGCTACGAACTCAAAGAAGCTCTCAATACGGTTGTTTTATTATCGAACTCACACCAACTTCGACTCGCTGAAATCCACTTCCATATATTTTCTTCTTATCAATGTCTTTGCATAAATATTTAATATGTAAGTTATGATACACGAATAATAATTGAATGTCAACATAGATTTACTGTTTTTTAAAAGTTTTATGTAATGTATGTAAAAAGTTTATATTATCATCGATTTCATAGCCATCAACAGACAATTCTTTCTTTCCTGTTAAACCATCTACAGCTCCAAGTGAAACAATACATTTCATAGCCTTTAGTTCGTCGTCTGCAGAATGAAGTAACATTTTATTGGATGTATTTGACAGCATTGCAATAAGGACATAACATCCCCAGTTAGACACTCCTGAAATCAACAAATCATCCGCAATCAGTTTAGCGCATATTTTTTCTCCATTGGGAATATGTTGAGTTACATAATCATATTCTTTTCCAAATCCAACTTCATTTCCACCATCTCCCATAGCTATAAAATGTACATTTCTATCAAGATATGACTCTATCATAGTATCCGTATCAGCTACTAAGTCGGTGATATCATCACCTTTCATATTATGATATCTCCCCTCATGGTTTTTACCAGGACGTTCTATTGAAAAAATACAATCAGTTTGACAAACTTGCGTATCCACTGTTACTTGAGCCTTTAATTTTAAAAGTTCTTTTAAACCTATTAATTGATCGACTGTAAACTCATCAGTGATCACTTTTACAGACTTACCTAGTTTTTCCAAGGCACTTGCTAAAAACATCGTGCCTAAAGGGCCATCCGTTTCTCCAGTCATAGAACTTCTTATACAAAATCCTGTCACAAGTGTTATATGTTTGTATGTTAATAATTTTGAAGAGACCTCTTTCAATCGATTTTTATAAACAAGGCCACTGACACCTCTATAATAGGTTTTTCTCAACATCATGCCATTTAAGAACTCTTCAACATCAAATGTTTTTATATCGTCTACCAAAGTGTTTGTCACCAACATATGACCTGGTGAATGTGTATAGAAAATATCTTCAATTTGATTCCTCAAAATGTTTAACGCAGTTACACCACAAGCCCAAAATACTGGAAGTTCATCATCTAAAATAGCAACAGAATCACCATAATCAGGCATATCTATATTCTCTATCCCTATCGCCCTTGGATTACCAATATGAATTGGAATACCATGAGTCTTAGAGTAATTTGAAGTAATTGAAATAACATCCTCAATATCTTTTTCCTTGATTGGGCGCATACTTACAACCATATTACCACAGAAAAGATTCGTTGATTCACAAGATATATTGGTGTTAAACATTGCAACATTTTTCTTTTCTTCAATGTGTCTAAGCTCTATACCGAAATCCATGAGTCCTTTTTCAAATGTAAAGCTACATCCTAGAGTAAATGCAACATAGTCATCTAAGCATTCATCCAACAAATCAAATGATTCTTTTATTTTTGTACCTTCTCTAAAATGCTCATATTTTGGAATATCTCTAGTGATTTCGATGGTATGATCATTTAACATTAAATCAACATCGCTTCTTTCTATCAAAGGGCATGCTTTTTTATTCTGATTACAAAACAATTCAAACTCATCCGCATAAGCTTTTGGTATTATGGCAACATTAACTTGTAGATATTCTCCCATGACTCCAGCTGTCGGTTGTGTGTATTTATTTGATCGTATTTCATCTCTAATCATATTGGCCTCCTAAAAAAATGATAACACAAAAAAACGCCTCTGTTATCACAGAGACGCCAATTTTATTTATTCATGCAACACTTTTTATACTTCTTACCACTGCCACATGGACATGGATCATTTCTACCAATTTTATCACCTTTAACAATAGGCATCTGCTTCTGATGTTTACTTATTTCCATAGGAGCATGACCTTTTAATTCCCAGTGAGGTATTTCATTATTTATCGTAATAGTAGCATCAGCAAATTCTTTGATGCCTTCCATCTTAGCTTCTTCTTCTTTTTGAGAGAACAGTTGAATATAATCAGATACACCATGATTATATGCTAACATAACCAATAACTCATCAATTTGATCAACAGCATTTTTGTGAGGAAAATGTTCTTTTAGTACTGTATCCATCTTCTTATAAGCATCTGCCCATAGTGTGTTACCATTTTGAATATACTTTTGAAGCAATTGATGTTCAATAGTTTTGTATGAGATCTCATCTTTTCCATTAATATCAGAAAGTACTTTTTCATACTCTCCAAGTCTATAATAGTGAAGAATTCCGTCACTTAAAATAGTGTTTTTAGTTCTCATTGCAGTATATGCCACTGAGGACTGAATAATTTCTTTTTCAATTGTCTGCTCATTAAAATTGAACAAGCTCTCTACAAACGTTTCTTCAGTTAATACACCATACAGATCGATACATAACTCCATGTAATCCTTAATAATGGTATTAAAAGTTAAGTTTTCATGATAGACATTATAAAACTTAATGAACTCTTGAGCAATTTCATTTGGCATTAAAACTTGCATATCACCATCTAAATTACCTTCTAAAACTAGTCCTAAAGATGTTAGCTCATTTGCAGCAACTGGGTATCTCGAAAAAGTATTTTCACCTTTTAGAAGACCATTTATAATTGCGTAGTGATCTAAATTGAAATAACAAAATCTTTCTTCTAAACTATTCATCACAAAATCATGTAAGGCAACTGTTAACTCATCTTTTTTATACTTAGAAAGTCCCTTCATTCCCCAAAACTTTGCGATTTCCCTTAAATCTACTGCTGAATAGCTTTTTAACATTTCTTTATAGCCTTGATCAACAACGATTTTTCTTTTCATCAATTTCTTATCTGACATAATTTCTCCATTACATTCAAAAAGGAATCTCAATAGATTCCTATGCTGATATTTTCTTTATTTTACCAAGAACATCATCCGGCTTAAAAGGCTTAACTATAAAGTCCTTTGCACCACTCTTTACAGATTCAAGAATGATTTTATCTTGACCCATAGCCGAAACCATACATACCTTTGCATTTGCATCTATCTTTAAAATTTCCTGTAAAGCTACAATACCGTCCATCTCTGGCATCGTAATATCCATTGTTACAATATCAGGTTGGTGTTTCTTAAATTCTTCTATTGCCTCTACACCATTAGAAGCTTCAACAACTTCATATCCTTCTGGTGTCAAAATGTTCTTTAACACAACTCTCATAAAAGCTGCATCATCAACAATTAATATCTTTCCCATAGCATCCTCCATATTAAGCAATACGAAAGTTTCGGTAGCCTGACAATCATAGTTACCCTTAGACTCATAGCTTTGCGTCTTTGTTTTTCAACAAATTTGCCTTTTCGTATGCATATTCAATTACCTCATACATAATACTATCGAACCTAGAAAATGTCAAAC
>PPCM01000295.1_pt1 | contig 58413 bp, 45 predicted proteins | sample 1555541 | NCBI WGS metagenome assembly PPCM01 (sample SAMN05284479, study PRJNA326546) | Marine sediment metagenome, whole genome shotgun sequencing project. | isolation source: marine sediment | place: Germany: Wadden Sea | collected 2012-09-05 | reverse complement strand
TCTGGGTTTTCTTCTCGGTCAAAAGTCTCCTTGTCGCTTTTATAGTCACCTTTTCTCATGGCTACTTTTAGCTCTTCTTCAAACTGGTCATGTTCTTGCATCTGTATTTCAAGAAGTGATAGATAATGTTTATGGGCTGTATTATAAGTCCCTCCCATTCTGTTGAAGATATAGGTTGGACTGGCTATCTTCTGTGCTTTGGTTGGATTGATATAATCGCAAATGGAACTATAAGGATAGTCTTTAATGCTTCTGTAGCCCTTGTATAGAAGGTCCTTCGCATTGTTATGGATGTAGGTGGATGTTCTAAGTAGTTGGTTTAGGTCTCTAATGATGATGTTCTTAAAGCGTGATGAGATTAGCGTTCCTCTTCTCTCATATTTCTTGTTATACTCTATGGCATATGGGTTGTTGATCTTAAACATGAATTTTGATATATCACCACCTCTTGGATGAACCAGCATATGAACATGATTGTCCATCAGGCAATAGGCTAGGATTTCAACTCGATAGATTTTTGCTGCTTCTTTGATCAACCTTAGAAATAATTCTTTATCTTCTTTGTCATTGAATAAGTTACGTTCTGGTATACTACGAGTGATGATATGGTGTGGTAATTTCTTGGCTTTGTCTCTTTTTTTTCGTGACATTATAATAGACCTCCTCTTGATTATGAATACTCTCTTAAGTATTGTATCAAGTTGAAGGTCTATTTTTGTCCGCTAATAGCAGAAATTTGGGGTATTTTTGTTATGGATGTTGCGTCTGTCCCCATTATTAGCTATATGCATTGTGAAGTGGTTGCGTCCGACCCTTCTAATCCGTACCATATTTTATAAAATAAATGCAGAAAAAGGAGCATATCCACCTAACATACTCCTTTACATAAACACTTATGCTTCGATTTGTATTGTTTTCGTCAAACCGCCCACTTGAACTTCAATCTCACGAGCCTCTACTACATAATCTAAATACTCATCATACAACCCTAACTCTTGATCACTTAAGGTTAACTCTATAGTCTTTTCCTCACCAGCTGTCAGAAAAACCTTTCTAAAACCTTTGAGGGATTTGAGGGGTCTGGTTACTGAGGCATAAACATCTTTCAGATACAACTGTACAACTTCATATCCATCTACAGAACCAATATTCTCTAGTGTCACTTTCACGATTGTCTTTTTTCCAGCTTTTACAACATCATCAACAATTAGGTTCTTATATTTAAATTCTGTGTAACTCAGACCATATCCAAATGGGTAAAGTGGTTCGTACTTAGTTGTAATTTCGTGGCATTCATAACGTCTCGCATTATATACAACAGGAATCTGATTGGCATCTCTTGGAAAAGAAATACTAAGTTTACCAGATGGATTATGATCGCCAAAAAGTGTTTCAGCAATAGGGATCGCACCTTCTGTCCCTGGTAAGTAGGCCCACAATATTGCGGGTATATGCTCATCAGCCCATAACATCTGTTGTGGTCTTCCTACAACAGATACCATAACCACTGGAATGCCAGTTACATAAGATGTTCTGAGCATCTCTTCTTCAATTTGCTCAAAGTTCATGCTCATTGTATCACCTAACCACTCAGAATGAGGTTCTTCACCCACCACATTAATACAGACGTCATAGTCATCTTTATTGATTGTCATATTCTTAAGTGTTTTAACATCTGGTACATAGGTGATTTTAGTCTGATCAGAAACAACTTCCTTTATTGCATCAAGAATAGTCAGACAATTAAGATCATCTTCATTGGCAGATGCCCAGCCGAGTGTCCATCCGCCGCATAAATGTCTCTTACTATTCACAATACTGCCTGTGACCAAAATGGATTTAAGGTCTTTTGACAATGGTAATAAGTTATCTTCATTCTTAAGCAACGTTAAAGATTCAAGGGCTAATTGACGGCCTATACTTTTACTCTCAATGCTACCAACAAGACCATCTGCCTTCTCAACAATCACTGGCCTTTTATCAAATAGACCTCTATTAAACTTAACCCTTAGAACATTTGATACTGCCTCGTTAAGGCGTTCCATTGATATAATGCCCTCTTCAACTAATTCCTCCATGACATCTACTGCTTTTAGATCTGCAACGGCCATATTCATATCTAAGCCAGCATTAAAAGCCTTTGCAATGGCCTCTTTTCTTGTTCTCACAATCTTATGTCTACTAAGGAGTCTGTAGACATCTTCCCAGTCAGACATAGTAACACCTTTAAAACCTAACTGTTTTCTAAGTAAATCAGTCATCAGTTTTTTGGATGTTGGCATTGGTACACCATTCACATCTCCACCATTTACCATTATCGCTTGAACACCTGAATCAATAGCGGCTTTAAAAGGTGGTATATGTGTCTCAATGATACTTCTGTCTGATAAGTCTGCAGGTGTACGATCCATGCCATTACTTGATTCACCATAGCCAACAAAATGTTTAGCTGTGGCAACAACTGCACCACTTTTTTGCATGCCTGTCACTAGGGATTGACTCATAATCGATGCTAGATAAGGGTCTTCTCCAAGAGATTCATATACCCTTCCCCATCGCTGATCTCTCGCCACATCCACTGTTGGTGCGAAGTTACAGTTAAAGCCTATTGAATATAACTCATCCGATACACAGGAGGCATAAGCTTCAAGTAATTTGGGATTCCAAGATGCTGTTGCACCCAGATTATGGGAGTAGATCGTTGAGCCCTTAATAAAATTCACACCATGTACTGCATCAGATCCATAAAGTAAGGGAATACCTAGATTGGTTTTCTCAACATACTTATTAGCTTCATGAATATAGCCTGCCCATGCTTTTGGAGAATCATCACCAACGGCTGAAGCACCACCAAACAAAATTAGTCCAATATGGTATTCATTGATTAACTTATTCATAAACCTTGGATCCATTACATCATCATAGCGTTCATCTGAATCATCATCATTAATTTCAGCAAGGCAAAAACATGGTTCAATCATGACACACTGACCAATCTTCTCTCTAGTTGTCATTTTCCCTAATAGTGATTCAATTTCATTCTCATATAATCTACTTCCACTCATTGAAATCTCCTTAGTTATATACTGTATTTGTATTGGCCATGTTTATCCCATAATCCCCATGATGATCCACATTCACCTTCATGGTGGGTCTTCCATTCTTCGTCGAATGATGAAAAGTAAAATACCTCTATACCAGTTTCATGAGCCCATTCATATGTGTTTATGAAGTAGCGCATTGCATTATCATAAGAAGGCTCTGCGCCACCAAGTACATCGCCTTTAGTTGGCCATCCTGTTTCACTGATGATGACTTTCTTTCCCCTTCCAGCTTGAAGTGCCTTTTGATACATAAGTTTCATATAATTAATAGATTGTTCTAAATTACAGTACTCCCAAAATGGGTAACAGTTTGCCAAGATTACATCACAGGCTTCTACAAGCTCTGGATGATCATCAAATACATAGTAAGCATCTACATATCCAACTTCAACATCTGGAATTTCTGCTTTAACTCTGTTAATATATCCAACCAGTTCTTCAATTGTAAGTTCTTCCCTAAGAACAACTTCGTTACCTATAGCAACAATATCTGCATGACCTGCTTTAGCCACTTTGATGATATTGGTAATTTCCTTTTCATTCATTTCGAAGTCATCACTTATCCAAGCCCCAACCATAGTCTTAAGACCCAATTCATGTGCGACGCGTGGTGCAAGTTCATTCCCGTCAGTACAAGAGAAGGTTCTAACCCACTTAGTATAAGGTTTGATAATGTTGAGTCTTTTTCTAATTTGCTCTTCTGATATTTGCGATTGATCTGATGGATCTTGATATTCTTCATATGGGCTAAAACTGATTCCGTGAATCTGATCTTTCAATAATGCCTTCATATGTTTTTTTAGCTCTAGAGTAGATTCTGTTGAGTTACTAATTCTATCAAGTGTTGAAATGTTAACGTTTAAATGTTGAATTGGGTTTATAGCTGACATGTTTTCTCCTTATTCCCGTGTCACTTTGGTTTTCTTATTCTGCTTAGGTCATATGGGTATCGGGTATACCCATATACCTAAACACGATATGAAGTTGTATGGACGACGCACGAAATCGTTTTCCGAAATCGTTTTCGTGTTTCAATTATATGTTTTATAACTCTACTTGTCAAATACTTTTGTGATAATTTCAAAACATTGTTGGAATTGTCAATTAACTATGCTCCAAATAAGGTTAACAAGTTAAATTCAACAAAAATAATTATGAACATTTGTTCAACGCCCATTTAATGATCTTTTCAGATAGTGATTGCTATAATTTCACCCATAATAAAAAGCCATCCTTTAGGATGACTTCTTAATAACAAACTCTATATGGCAAACACAACTGACTTTGCTCTTCTATCAATGGTATACAAACCCCAATGTTTCTCTGGCTCAAGTGGGTCTGCAGAACCTTTCCAATCCTCATCAAAGGCTTCAAAAATAAAAGTGAGAATCTTCTCTTCTTTACACCATTTATGGATGTTCTCAAAGTATGTTTTCTGAAAGTCCTCATTCGCATTTTCTGGTGGCATGCCTCTTCCGTTAGAATTGGTTGCCCAACCTGTTTCTGTTATTACAACTGTCTTGTGAGGGTATTTATGTTTTACGCTATAGTAATTCTCTTTAGTATAATCTAAAGCTTCGTCTATACTTTTATACTCCCACAAAGGGTAAGTGTGTAACGATATAAAGTCTACTTCCTCTGCAAGGTCTACTAACTTATCTTGCCATGGTACATAATTCTCACAAAATGTTACAGGCTGCTTGATTGAGCTTTTTATCCATTGAACATATTTAATAATCTGTGCAACCGGCACAATGTGATCTGACCAGTCCACTGTTGCTTCATTTCCAGCAGCAACTGAGAATACAATGTCTTCGTACTTTGTCGCTAATTCGATTAATTCTTTTATCTCAGCCTTATTTTTTGCTTTATTGTTAGACAATTGTTCATCACTATAATTAGCACCCCAGGGACAATTGGGATTATTAACTTCAGCACTTAAGCACACACCAATCATCACTTTGAAATCCAAAGCTTCTGCTCGAATGACTTCAAGCACTGTTTTGGCATGTTTTCCTGAGTCATATAGTCTAATATATTGCCAATCTCCACTTAAGATTAACAAATCTTCTTTTATCTGTTCATAGGTTGGAAAGATATCTTTTCCAGGGTTCTGACCTGCTCTGTAACCCGAATAGCAGATTGCGTTCCCAAATTCTTTTTCAAAGTTCATTGAATTTCTCATAACTTATGTCCTATCTTCCAATATTTTAGTATTAATTCTAGTATTAAACTCGACTCTATCCCCGAAACAGAAATCGGTTTCGTCTGATATTATAACTTGTTCGCCAATATATGTCAATTCAGATATATGAGTGTTCCCTTTACCTTACTATAAAATCAGTGTTTCTGAACTCACTACTTTAAAGCCATAACTTTCATAAAGTCGATAGGCTCTCATGTCTTTTTCGGTACCAAGAGTAAGTGATTGATAACCTTCCCCCTTTGCAACGCGCTCAACATACTCTAACATAAGCTTACCATAGCCTTTACTCTGTTCTTCTAATTTTACGCACATACAAGAAATATGAAGATTAGCATCTCCGTATGGCAGAGCGAATAGAAAGCCAATTAGTTCGCCATTACACAAAAGTATGTGTGATCCCCTTCCACTCATGACATCAGGCAACCCAAGTTCATTATCAAAAAACATCTGAACCTCTTCTGCCGTTTGTTGTCTAAAGAATTGAGCATCACCTGTCTCAAAACATCTTGTATACATTGAGTTCAGTTCCTTAAGTTCGATTGAGCCGATTTGGCCAATTTGAATGTTTGCTGGAATTTCCTGATAAACTCTTTGGCCATGAATCATGTACTTCTTATCTACATAGTCTATTTTCATAACTTCCTCCTTAGTTGACTTATAACTTAATGCTACCCTACATAAGGTAAAATTAATAGACTTGTTCTTTTGTCTGTGATATCATTAATAATGTAGTGAGGTTTTGAAATGAATCCACTCTTTTTTTATGTTCAAACTTGATAATCATTATCATTTTCTTTGACTTTCCAAGATATTGGTACTATACTAAAAGTATCCTTGAGAAGGGATATATGAACTTATACCTCACTTTCCCTTGGAAATGTGGGGTGTTGTTTTATTACACGAAAGTGGTGATTTAATGAGCAGACTATGGTGTTTTCTACTAGTTATAGTTCTGATTATCAGTGGTTGTACAAGTGAAGATGAGCAAACATTTACACAACTTAGTCAAGAGGGTGAAGTCTGTCTGCCGTATTCACCAAACGGCCTTGTAGTTTACGAGTCTGAATGGACTGGAGAATATCCTGAAATTGAAAAATACGATAAGCCATATGACACCATCACTTTTGGAATGGGATGTTTCTGGGGACCTGCTGCTGAGTATGCAGTAGTTGATGGTGTGCTTAGAACAAGAGTTGGCTACGCTAGTGGTACTACTGGTACACCATCCTATGATAACCTAGGTGATTATGTAGAAGTCTTTGAAGTTGACTACAACCCTGAGGTCATTTCTTATGGTGATCTGGTTGAACTTTACTTTGAATATTATGATGCCACAGCAAGACCAATATCGCTTAGAGTCAAACCCATTATCTACTACCGAAATGAATCTGAAATGACGATTGCAACAAAAATAAAGAAGCAGCAAGAAGCCGCTTCTGATAAAGGTTTATTTGTCGTAGTACAAGCTCTTGATACTTTCTATCTTGCAGAACCAAAACATCAACTTAGTTACTTGAAACAAGAGATTTCACTTTTCGAGGAAATTAGGATGATCTATGAAACGGATGAAGCCCTTCTTCTCTCTACCCTTACTAGTAAGCTTAATGGCTTAATCATTGGTTATGGTGATGAAGAAACACTTGAAAAGGTTCTATCCCAATCAAGTTTATCTGAGGCTTCACAAAATCGAATGAGAGATATCTACAATCAAAGATAATGTTTAAGACCCTCATCGTCTATTCTCAAGACTTTGGGGGTTATTTCTGGGTATGCCGTCTCTGTATATTCAACAGCTGTTTCACCTGATGAAAACAAAGTAATACATCTTCCATCAAAATGTTCTTTGTAACCCTCTTCTACCGCCTCATGGCCTCGAACTAAATAGCTGATTTTATAGTTCTCTACAAAAGCATTAAAGTTGTCTTCAGTGAACTGAAACCTTTTTAGATGGCGACGTAAATTGTCTTCCCCTCTATCTGGATCACTCCACATTAAATTATGTGTAATTGGCACCTCTTTATCGTCAACAATACCTCTATCTGTTAAGTCCGCCATTGTCTTAAGGTAATTGTAGTCCTCTTTTCCAGATGGTCTAGGTAAACCTCCATGTAGGGCCATAATATGATGTTCTCCTATCATGATATGTGCTATATAAGCCATTGACTCAAAGAGATTAAAGTAGTCTTCTAAAAGCTTATCTGAGAGGGTCAAGTTGTTTTCTTGAAGCTCTTTCATATATAGTGGAAAGTACCAATGGTCTTCGTCTTCTTCAGGCACTCTATAAGGTAGAACAATTTCACCCTCCTTATCAAAATACCCACCATCATGATTCCCTCTAAGCAAGAAAATTTCTGTTGGAAACAACCACTTTAGTAAAAGAATCCTATGTAAAAGCTTCAAATGATTGCCACCTCTGTCCACATAATCACCTGTAAAAATTATCCTGACTGGTATGTGTTTTACAACATAATCAAATAAGCTAATTTTATTAATAGCATCTAGCAATGAAGCATCATCTGAGTGTAAATCACCTATGAAATATGTATCGATACCCTCAACAAATGTATACTGTTTTATCGCTCTTTTACCACTTTCAAAGGCTTGAGTCTTGGATTTGAAAACTCGAGTCTCTTTTAACAATGTTTCATTCTGAAGGCTACATTCACTTTTATGGATAGCCATCACTTGGTGGATAAGGTAGTGCTGGACTTCACAGAGACATGTTACATTCTTATGCATCAAATCTAAGTTAGTGAGGTCATCTTTCCAGAATATACCCATAGCTGCATCAATGTCTTTTTCCAAGGTTCTAGCTTCATTGTAGTAATTTTCTGCCAGTCTTCTCTTAATGAGTTTTAACGCTGATAACATATTGCCTCCTAATGACACTTACATCCAAAAACAGCACCCAGGTGGATGCTGTAAGTTAATATTTCTTCTCTATACCACAAAGGTCCTTCACAACTTCACTTGCTATAATAAAACCTGCTACAGAAGGCACAAAAGAAACACTACCTGGTATAGCACGTCTCTGATCACACGTGCGGTCTTTATTTGGACATATACAATCTGTTGTACAATCTCCGCCAACTTTCTGTGGTGTTAGTGGTAATTCCTTTGAATAGACTACTTTTAGTTTTTTAACTCGACGCTTCTTAAGCTCTTTTCTCATAACTTTTGCAAGCGGACATACACTGGTCTTATATATATCCGTAACTTCAAGCATTGCAGGATTCAGCTTATTCCCCGTCCCCATAGATGCCATTAGTGGAATATTTTTACTTTGACAGAACTCTACAACATGAATCTTAGCTGTCACCATATCAATTGCATCAATCACATAATCTACATCGTCTTCTATAATCTTCTCAGCCGAATCTGCATTATAAAGGTATGGATGTACGTCCACAATACACTTTGGATTGATGGTTAAAATTCTTTCTTTCATTGCTTCTGCTTTAATTTTGCCAACTGTTTTTCTTGTTGCATGTATTTGCCTATTAAGGTTCGTCAAACATACGTCGTCATCGTCACAAAGAACAAGGTGACCAACACCTGATCTAACTAGTCCTTCAACAACAAAGGATCCTACACCGCCAATGCCAAGAACAACAACCTTACTATTTTTAAGTTTCTCAAGGCCTTCAGTGCCTATTAACATTTCTGTTCTAGAAAAAGAATGTAACATGGTTTACTCCTTACTAACTATCTAACTTTCTATCTTTCTATCTTTCTAACTTTCTAACTTTCTAACTTTCTAACTTTCTAACTTTCTAACTTTCTAACTACATTATTATACCAGATGCCAACATCTGCTATATGAACAGTTTGTAACAATTTAGTAGACTTTTCTGTATACAGCCGCTGATTGTATAAACGATCCTTTTCTCATCTTTTTTACTGTGAGTTTATGATATCCATTGTGTTCCATTATATATCTTGCAAATGACCCAAAATTTGTCTGTGCCGGTGTATGAGCATCAAATCAAACAAGACTGAAGGCTGAAAATGCAATTCAATTCCTTCAATTACGTATTCAAGTGCAGGACGCTCATCTCGACTAGCATTCATCATTGCTGTAACTTGTTCTTCTCTACTCCCACCTAAATATTTCCCGTATCACTGGATTCCGGCTAAGACTTTTAAACCTTCTATTATTAAGTTCTATAAAATATAGATCAACATGTAACATCTTCTACCAACTCTTTTTCTCTATTCTTTTTCATTCTGTATAAAATGATGTACAAAACAATTACTAAAGTTGTACCTTTAAAAACAGAACTGAAACTAATAGTCCACCAAATTCCATTTAAACCAAGAATCGTATATGTTGATAATAGGAAGGAAAATGGAATTCTGAGAAAATTAAATACCACACTAATGATCGCAGGCGGCACCGATTTCCCAAGACCTGAAAATCCACCTGCCAACGTTATTTCCACACACATGAAGAGTTGTGAAAAACTTATAATTCTTAAGTAGATGATGCCCATACTAACAGCAGGTTCCTCATTTATAAACAGTTTAAAAAGAGGCTCTGCAGCTATAAATAATAGGATACTTGTTAAGATACCAAATATACCCATTATTGTAATGGCTGACTTAAAACCAGCCCTAACCCTGTCATATTTCAAAGCTCCCATATTTTGTCCAATCATGGCACTAAGGGCTACACCAAATCCAGATGCAGTCATGTAGGTAATTGCTTCTATCTGTGTTCCTACCTTCTGAACTGCAATGGCTGTTGTACCATGTGATGCGACTATTCTAGCCACGAAAACGGCGATAATTGTAAATAAACCATTCTGAAGTGCAACTGGAGCTGATATCTTCAGCATAGATCTTAGTTTATTCAAATGAAAGCCTGCAAAAATATGATAAGCTTCATAAGGTTTTGTTTGACCAAATAATAGCTTAATAAATAATAGAGATACGATGACTTGAGCAATTGTAGTGGCAAGTGCCGCACCAACAACACCCATTCCAAGTCCAAAAATCATAATTGGGTCTAAGATCATGTTAATAACCAGGCCAACTGCATTAGCCCTAAATGGGATCTTACTATGACCTGATGCATTAAAGATACCTGAAATAATTTGGTTTAACAAGCTAAACGGCATGGAAAAAGCTACGATTCTTAAGTAATCTTTTGCCATACCTTCTACATGTAAGTCACCTAAATTAAAGAAGTTAACCAAACCACTTCTGAACAACAGAAGTACCAACATATACAAAATACCTATGGCTACAGCAAACATCATAGAAGTTGATGCGTAATTATTGGCCTCTTTCGCCTTCTTAGCACCTAGTGATTGGGCAATCTTCACTTCTGCCCCAACCTTTGACAAAGTTATCAAAGAAAAACTAAACCACATAAAGTAACCTGATGTCCCAATAGCTGCTACAGCTGGTGCACCAAGTCTACCAATCCAAATCATATCTATTAAATTGTAAGCCATCTGTAAAAAAGATGTTCCCATTATTGGAAAGGCCAATAGGGCTAGTTTCTTAGGAATATTCCCAACGGTTAAGTCATTTGATTTCATATCTGCCTCATTTTCTTCGAATTTGCCAACACAGCATAACAAATCTATAGAACTTAATCAACCCTACTAATTGCAAGTATGTTATGGTACAAGAAAGGCATCTAACCTATACAAAAGTTAGATGCCTAATAATCATTTAGTAAAATGTTGCGTTGTCCATAAATGTTGCAAAAAATGCGGCTAACGCTGCAGAGAATACAATACTTAGAATCAACATAATAATCCCCATAATAAGGGCAGCTTGGAAATAGGTCTTTTTACTTTTATTGGTATTACTTCCAAATGCAAAAACAAAAAACATAACAATATTGACAATTGGAATAGCCATGACGAGGAATGTTAATATCCAACCCCCAATAGTCATAGGTACAGTTGTTGGGTCTTGACTAGCTACTGGTGCTGCATATTGTTGTTGGACAGGCTGTACTTGTGGTTGAACTGGCTGCTGTCTTACTTGGGGTTGAACTGGCTGCTGTAATGGTTGCTGTACCTGTGGTTGTACTGGTGGTACTGGTACTGCTTGTTTCACAGGCTGTGGTGCTTGTTGTGGTGATACAGGCTGAGATGGTGAATAACTTCCAGAAACAACCTTTTGTGGCTCTTCTTGGACCTGTGGTTGAACTTTCTTTGGAGCTACTGGCGATACTGGTGTTGCCGCTTTCGGCGCTACCTTAGTTTTGGTCCCACACTTTGTACAAAATGCTGCTTGATCTGCTAATTGATTTCCACATTGCTGACAAAACATACTTAATCTCCTTATCCCTTTATTTTTCTGATTTATAACGGTTAGGTATAACTATTGCTAAAGCAAGTGCTAATAAACCTCCAAGTACAGCAGTATATAACTGTATTACGCCAAAAGTGACATAGATTGGCGGTGGAACTTGTTCCATAAAAATTGGTAAGATCAATCTTGCTCCAAAAAACAACAATGTAAATTTTGCAATACCTGCAACAATGACACCTATACCATTGGTCCAAATTTTATTCTTTTTACTATATATTATACCAAATACAATAATATAAACAACATTTCCAATAGCAATTAATGGAACTAGTTGAATAAATTTCATAATCCCAAGCATGAAGGCAACTAAAGGTGTCATAACCCCAACCATTGAAGCACCAACTTTACTCGTTGTCATCACGGTCATTAAAAGGGCTAGGTTAATTAGAACTCCAACTACCATCTGACCAAACTGCCTAAAAAATATTTGAAAAACTAAGGCAATGGCCAACATTAAACTCACTTTTACCAACTCGTTTGTACTCTTCATAAAATCTCCTCATTTATTTACGCCTTCTATTTTGATGTCAAAGTGCTGATAGTCTTTACTGTTAGACCAGTCACCACCCCAATTAAATCCTTTATCTACAAATGCGTTATAACAAACGTCCCCTCTAATAATCATTCCGGGATAAGCCAATCCTCGATCAGCATAGGCCATACCCTCAGGTGGGAAAATCCCATAACTAGTTACATATGGGTTTATTAGTGGATTAATATCTATAGCCAATCCATAGGCATGGTTTGACAATTTATTTGAACCCGCCACAACCCTGTAGTTAAATGCAGATGTATTGTTTGCTACCATCGACTCATCATCATCGGCCCCAAAATCATCAACCAAATGCATCTGCTCAATAGGATACTTCTCTATATAAAGATGATAAAAAATATCTAACATATCCTCAGCAATGGCTTTATGAACCATGAGTTCTCCTTGCTGGGGATTACCATGTAAATCATAATGACCAACTCTAAGATATCTGAGGTCATCAAGAGCTATGTGTTGGTTTTCTTTATAAGACAATCCATTAATTCTTTCAAATATACCTGCACTTATGGTTGAAATGTCAAAAATAATCTGTTGTTCTAACTTAACTTTCAGGTTTAAGTATGCACTGTTGTCCTCTAAATACTTCACGTTTGTATACTTTTCATCGTCTACTAGTTCAGACTCATCAATCTTTATTGCTTCTTCTACTTCTTCTACTTCTTCTACTTCTTCTACAATATCCTCTTCGATTGGTTGCAAAAGCAACTCAGAGTTTTGTTGACAACCTGAAACTATGACTATACATATAGAAATTATAAAGAATATTCTTCTCATTTTGCATCCCCGTTTCTCTGAATATTATACCATATCTCTACATTTTTCGCATTGGAATAAGGGCAGTTAGATCATTCAAGTCTCTCAAGAAAGATGTTAAACATTTTTATGATAACAAAAAAAGACTCCCTCTGAATTAGGAAGTCTTTGAATGATTATTTATAGTAACTCTTTTAAATCTTTTGTTTCATAACCAAAAGCTTCTGCAACGTGGTCATATGTTACATAACCTTTGTAAGTGTTAACACCAAGTGCTAATGCTTTGTCTGCACTTACTGCTTCTACAAACCCTTTGTTAGCAAGACGAATGGCATATGGAAGTGTCACACCTGTTAAGGCAAATGTTGATGTTCTAGGAACTGCTCCAGGCATATTAGCGACTGAGTAGTGTACAACGCCGTGCTTAACATATGAAGGATTGTCATGAGTTGTGATTCTATCGATTGTTTCAATGGAACCACCTTGATCAATGGCTACGTCAACGATGACTGAACCTTCTTTCATTGTCTTAACCATTTCCTCAGTAACAAGGATTGGCGCCTTAGCACCAGTGATTAATACAGCCCCTACAAGTAGGTCTGCTTCAGCTACTGCTTGAGCAATGTTGTATGGGTTAGAGTATAGTGTAGCGATTCTACCTTGGAACACATCATCGATGTACATAAGTCTTTTTTTGCTGATGTCAAGAATAGTCACTTGTGCGCCAAGGCCAACAGCCATTTTCGCAGCGTTCATTCCAACAACACCACCACCGATGATAACTACTTTACCTGGGCGAACACCTGGTACACCACCAAGTAATACACCTGATCCACCAGTGTATTTTTGTAACATGTATGCGCCAACTTGAGTTGCCATACGGCCTGCTACTTCACTCATTGGTGTTAATAGTGGTAAGCTTCTATCTTCAAGTTGAACTGTTTCGTATGCGATAGCAGCGATTTTTTTCTCAACTAGGATGTCTGTTAATTCTTGATTTGGTGCTAAATGAAGGTATGTGTAAAGAATCGAACCTTCTTTTAATCTGTGGTACTCAGCTGGGATTGGTTCTTTCACTTTCATGATCATGTCAGCAATAGCAAATACTTCATCCGCTGTGTTAAGGATCTTAGCGCCCGCTTCAATATAGGCTTCATTTGCAATACCACTTCCAAGTCCTGCACCAAGTTCAACGTATACTTCATGTCCATTTTCTACTAATGAATGTGCTCCAGCAGGTGTTAATGCAACTCTGTTCTCATTATTTTTAATCTCTTTAGGTACACCAATAATCATATCTCTACACTCCTTAAGGTTAAATTCGAAAATAATTTGTTGTTAGACTAAGTTTACCATATATATTTTAGTATTTCAATATATGTCACTACTAATTATCGACTTGCAAAGATAACTCAGGATTTTTTAATGTTATATATGAATTTAACTTTAACTATTTGTGTGTTTCTATGTCATTCTCAATTTTCACACAATCTTTTATAGCAATTAGCCAAAAAATCCCTATTTTTTTAAGAAATACATACAATGTGCTGAATGTATCACTTATCTAAAAAAAGACTTGACCTAGCCCCCTATTCTGGATATAATATTACTTGTCTCTAAGAGACATATGCGTGAATGGCTCAGTGGTAGAGCATCGCCTTGCCAAGGCGAGGGTCGCGAGTTCGAATCTCGTTTCGCGCTTAAAAAGAAGCAGTCCATCTTTAGATGGATTGCTTCTTTTTTATGCTTGAAACTACGAGATTCTCACACGAGCGACCGCAGGGAGCGAGTTCTAACGGTGGCTCCGAATTAACTACCCCATCCAAAAGCCCAGTGGGTGGCGAAGTGAGCAAAGTGAATGTACGCCGTCGACTGAATACCAATGAAGAAGACAGGAGATGCGATCCGCAGCAAACATCAGCGGGACGTGAAGGTCAGCATCAGCTGAACGCACACGTAGGCCACTAGGCCGCTTGAATCTCGTTGCTTTTGCGTCAAAACCTGGATTCTCTGAGAGAATGACAATAATAATTACCATACCTCACCAAAAGCGACGCAAAAAGAACCGTCCCCAATGCGTCAAAAAGTCATCCGTAATCTATCCAATCACAGATAACTTCATTCTATCGTCTTTTAACTACCGGCCAATAGTCATCATCTATTAATCTAGGCTCACCATACTCATAATCATACCCCATCTTTAAATAGAAATCCAAAGCCGTCTTCGATGCGCATACCTTAACTAAATTTGACTTTAGGAAGAACTCATCAGATTCAAGTACATCCATTATCTTCTTGCCAATACCTTGTCCCTGTAGTTCTGGTAGTATGAATACTGAGTGTATCATACTCACATCCACTTTATCTTCCACACCTATAGATCCAGTACCCACAATCATTCCCTCGCTTAAGGCAACATAGCTATGCCTAACCTTTGATTTCTCAATTAGCTTGTCAGGTGTATTAAATGTACACAATTCCTTCATCCACTCTATATCATAATCTATGATATTAACTTCAAGAAAGTTTCTACATATGATTTGGCTAGCAATTTCTGCATCCTTTTCATCAAATCTTCGAATAACTATTTCCTTCATTCTTATAACCATACCTTTTTATTATTAGAGTAACACTAATAAATAGTTGAATCAAATAAAGTAAAAAAAACAGCTAACAGAATAATCTGATAGCTGTTCCTAAATTCTATACCATTATACAATCTAATTATTGCATTTATGGTTCTAACCTTTTATTTATTACTCATGTTCAAGTGCAAGTGTTCTTGTTGTAATATCACATACTTCTGCTGGTCCATAATATTGGATAGCACCTGGATATACATAACATGTATCAACAGCCCACTCTTCTCTGTTTGCTGCGAAGAATTTGAAAGGAGCTCCATCAAGTTCTACAAGGGCCTTTTTGATAACAGGCTTATCTTCACCATGTCTTCTTTCAATATTCATCATTTTAGTAATTGGCATACCACCTGCAACCCATTCATTTGCTGGTTTTGACAAGTTAGATACCTTTGATAAATAACCTGTGTAACCGTACTGGATTAACATCGTTGCATTATATCCAATTGAATAGCAATAATCTGAATCAAAGTTTGATGGGAATGCACATCTTCCTTCATATCCAAAGAAGTGATGAAGAGGTCCAAATTTACCATTATAAGTACCATTAGCTCTACGTTCAGCTAATTTATCAGCCACTAGTGCTGAGAATAATTTTTCTGACTCAATAAGAGAAACTTGTACATTTCCATGTGGATCTCTCTCTAAGAATAATTGTTGTTGAATGGTTTGTGGAAGAAGTGCAAATACATCCATAGAATCTTTTGAAAGACCTTTTTCTATAAATGTGTACTTGTCTGCCCATGTCTTAAGTGCGTTAAAATCATCTGCTTTACTGCCTGCAAGTAATTCATTAATTTCACCAATAAGTGCTCCGAATTCTGGTACAAATTCAACAACACCTTCTGGAATAACTGCAACACCAAAATTCATGCCTTTAGCAGCTCTAGCTTCTACTGAATCAGCAATATAGTCTGCGATCTGAGAAAGAGACATCTTCTTCTCTGCTACTTCTTCTGAAATCAAACAGATGTTAGGTTGCGTTTCAAGAGCACATTCAAGAGCAACATGAGAAGCAGAACGTCCCATAACTTTGATAAAGTGCCAGTATTTCTTAGCAGAGTTAGCGTCTCTTTGGATGTTACCAATGAGTTCACTATAAGTTTTTGCTGCTGTATCAAAACCGAAAGAAATTTCAATATCCTCATTCTTAAGGTCACCATCAATTGTCTTCGGACATCCAATAACCTGTATGCCTGTATTATGAGCTGCAAAATATTCAGCTAAAACAGCAGCATTTGTATTTGAATCATCACCACCAATAATAACGATAGCGTTAATGCCACGTTTCTTACATACTTCAGCTGCAACTGCAAATTGCTCGTCAGATTCAAGTTTTGTTCTACCAGAACCAATAATATCAAATCCACCAGTATTTCTGAACTGATCGATGTAGTCATCATTAAACTCTAATAGGTCATCTTCTACAAGACCGATTGGCCCATTTTTGAAACCGAATAGAACATTCTCTTTATTGGTAGCTTTTAGAGCATCATATAAACCACAAATAACATTATGTCCACCTGGCGCCTGACCACCTGATAGAATAACACCTACTACTTGTTTTTTCGTTTCAGATGTATTTTGACCTTTTTCAAATGTAACTTCTTTCTTACCATATGTGTTAGAAAAGAGTGCCTTAATCTTTTCCTGATCTGCTACACTTTGTGTTTCTTGTCCTTCTTTAACACCGATTTCTGCGATACCATTCCTAAGCATGCCCGGTAATTTAGGTGCATACTGGTATCTTACCTTCTGTAATGGGGATAATTTCACGATTTGCCTCCTTGGTACTATCAAATTTATATACGTCATATAGATTCTAAGACATTTCACGCAAAATGTAAACCTAAAATGGCGATTCTGTCCTTTTTTTATCATTTACTCAGAAAAACAAGGCCATCTTACCTAATAATTAGTAAAATAGCCCTGTCATAGTTGATGAAATTATATAATTATACTATTGCGCAAGGGGACCTGATGCGGGACTTATGGCCTCCATATCAACATTATTAACATCCACATAATGTTGTAGAAACTCTATACTAATCTGTTCATCTTTACTGCCTTTTTTGACTTCAACGATATCTTGTAATATCTGTACTACTTGTTCATCAGTAAGATATCTATGTAAGCCACTACCAAATTGTAATCGATCTAAGCTACGTTTGCTTTTATAATATTTCCAGTATTTTATTTCTTCTGCTTCTTTAGGTGATAATTCTAACCTGAATTTGTCTGAAGCATCCATATGACCTTCTTTAAGCGCACTACCTCTAAAGAAATCCTCAATCATAAATACGGCAAAAATTACACGTGCATCTTCTGATGTACCAGGAAGTCTTGTTGTTAAAACAGCCAACTTGTTTTTTTCTACACTTTTAAAAAGCATAGGGTTACCTTTGTAAGGTCCACTAAGGTAATAGCCTGCATTCACTCTAAAGTCACTTAAATACATACTTTCGTTACACAAGAAGTTGCCTTCCTTCTTCGATTCTAAAAGCTCTTCATAAGTGATTTCTTCATTATAGTACTTTCTACATGTAGAATTCACACAATTAATTCTACGTTTCTTAATATTATTCTTAAGATTGTCACTGCTACAAACAGCTTTAAAACCAAAGGAAGTTCCACTACTACCACCATCACAGAAGGTACATTTAAGAGAAATATTCTCTTTACTAACTGCTTTTTCAACTGCCTTTTTTGACTTTGCAGAGGGCTTCTTGGTCTTCTTTACATCTAGTTTTTCATGTAATTCATTTTCTCTATTCTCTTTTAGTTCTGCAGCTTTTTCTTTATCACTCTGAATATCCAAAAGAGCTTGGTTTTGTAATTGCTCATCTTGAAAAGAGATGAATTTTTCAAAACTCTTAGGATACGAAAATGTCTTCGTATCTTCAAGCTGGCTAAATTCAACTTCTACAATACCTTCTTTAACTTTAATTACTTTACCTAGTCCGAATTTTATATGTTTTACTTTTTTTCCTAACAACTGATTGCCCCTTTATTTTCTATGACCAACTTCATCTAATGTGACAAAATTGGTTCTGTTCGATTTATAGGCACTGAATCATCCCTGCTTCAATGAAATAAATAGTTCCACTTCTATTGTAACACTTATTTCATCATAATCATAAATCTAATTCAATAAAAGCTATATTTTAAAAAGCTGTACCGATTATCGGCACAGCTTTTTATCACATTAACTTCACAATCTCATCAATATTATCTGGTTGAGAATCATATTCTGCGACTATATTTACTTTTTCTTGCTGACATAACTCACATCTAAATATAATCTGCATCCCCTTCTTAGATGAGTTCCTTATACCTATTGGTCTCAATAGACCTAAACATTTATTGTTACGATCACCAGGTTTATGATCTATATGAATAGAGTGTAAGCAAAATGGGCAATGATTTCTATAACTTCCATTATCAAGTGCTTGGACTTCACATCCACAATTTCTACACACAAACCCTTGATTTTCAATTTTCTGACTCAAACTTGACGTCCCCTTTCTTGATTTAGTTTCAAATCAAGAAGTTCGGGTTCCGTTTTGTTCTTATATACAGGCTAGAAATGATTATTGACAGATTCACCGTCTGTTCCTTTAGGGTCAACGATTACTTCCAATTCCAACTTCATCTAGGCATATTTAATCCTAGAATCCGGACCACGACCAGCTTTATCTTGTACTGGCCACTGTAAGGCGGAATAACTTCTTATTTGGGCCCACCTTCCATCGGTAAGTGTAATTCACTTCGCACTGTCATTGGCGTTCGTCCCCGATTAAGCTTGAGTCACCTTTGATCTTACTATGTTATTCATCCGAGTCTCCTTTCATACTTATTATAAAAGCTTATCATATACATTGAAGTTTTATGTATAGACCTCTTAGATTAAATCAAAAATGCCAGCCCAAAGGGCTGGCACGTCATTCCAATATTTAACTCAGTTAATGTTTTTGTAGTCATTGAATTTCTGAGAAAAAGACTTAATCTGCCTTAGTCTCTATTAACGTATAATAAATTTCACAATTAAGAAGATAACATAGAGTGTCACATAAGCAATTGCCATAGGTATCATCCCAATTAAAACATTTAATCCATAGAAGTAATAACCGAATACTAACACAATTGGAATTAGAATAAACAAAGCAATATATGTCATTTCACCTTCTTTAAGAAACTGAATAAAATTCTTCTTTGCTGCAACATGTACCTTATCTCTCTCAGTTACGTATTGATCAAAGGCCTTCTTCTGCTTCATATGATCATCACGTACAACAATTGTATTCTTTAACTCATCTATGATGTGTTGATAATTATGATCTTTTGAAGTCATTTTATTAATATGAGTTAATTGATCGATGATATTATTGATTTGCTCATCACTAATAGTTAAATCATAAAAACATTTGATGGCTGAATGATTATTCCTAAAACTATCAGAGATTACTTCAGATGATGCTTCAAAATCATTTAGGATTAGCCATTCTAACATTTCTGTCAAATAATACCGATAACTTAGTGATTTAGAAGACCAATCCGCCTCCTGAGAAAATAGGTCTCTAATGAGTTGGGCGTTATGGATATTAGGTTCTTCCATAACTTTAACAATCACATTACCTCTTAAAGTTTGATTATAGTCAAAAAAAGCTAAACCTCTTTTTCCATTCCAAGCCATTTTGATTTTTTCTCTATCTACATGAGGATATTGGTTAATATAATCGTATATTTCTGACTTATTCATACAGCTCTCCTAAATTCTTAATACCTACATTCTACTCAAACACCTTAATGATGTCTACAATTATTGCACAAAACCTCAATTTTTGGTCTAAATAGTCAAAAAGACCACCACATTTGTGATGGTCTAATAATTGAGTCTATCTTTTTCTTAAACGTTTGCTTTAGCTGTTTCAACTAAGCTTGTAAATGCAGCTGCATCTGTAACTGCTAAGTCTGCTAACATTTTTCTATTAATGTCAATACCAGCAACTTTTAAACCGTGCATGAATTGTGAGTAACTCATACCGTTCATTCTTGTAGCAGCATTGATTCTAGCGATCCAAAGTCTTCTGAAATCTCTCTTTTTAAGTTTTCTGCCTACGTATGCGTAAACACCTGACTTCATTACTGCTTGTTTAGCTGTTCTGAACTGCTTTGATTTAGCACCTCTATAACCTTTAGCTAATTTTAAAACTCTTTTATGTCTTTTATGCGTATGTAACGCGCCTTTAACTCTTGCCATGATCTTAACCTCCTAATTCTATCTATTATAAATATGGTAGTAATTTTTTGATTACTTTTGAGTTTGCATCTGATGCTACTGTTGCTTTTCTAAGATTTCTTTTTCTCTTAGGACTTTTCTTAGTTAAGATGTGGCTTGTAAAAGCTTTGTTTCTCTTGATTTTACCAGTACCAGTCTTTTTAAATCTTTTAGCCGCTCCGCGGTGTGTTTTAATTTTTGGCATTGTGTGTTCCTCCTTAATTACTTCGTATCTTTTTTAGGGGTCATAAACATTACCATGCTACGACCTTCCATTTTTGGTCTCTTTTCAATATCTGCGATGTCCTCAAGATCTTCAGCAAATTGCAATAAGATTGTTCTTCCTATTGACGTATGTGCCATTTCTCTACCTCTAAAACGTACAGATACTTTTAACTTATCACCTTTACCTAAGAATTTTCTTGCATTCTTCTGTTTGGTGTTAATATCATGTTGCTCAATGTTTGGAGAAAGTCTAACTTCCTTTAGAGAAACAATTGTTTGTTTTTTCTTAGCTTCTTTATCTTTTTTGGCTTGTTCGTATCTGAACTTTCCATAATCGATAATTTTACAAACAGGTGGTTTAGCTTTTGGTGCTATCTTTACTAAATCCAAATTCTTTTCTCTTGCAATTTTCTGTGCATCTCTTGCTGACATTAAACCAAGTTGGTTACCTTCTTCATCAATTACACGCACTTCTCTATCGCGGATTTGCTCATTAATCATATGATTGCTAATAGTCCTACACCTCCATAGTTCACTCATTGTTTAGTAGCTTTCTACCCATAAAAAAAGCGGATAGACAATCTATCCACACACATATAAGCATACCTAACCACTGGTTAAGCTCTTTACTTATATGAACCATTGCGCTTCAGTGCACAAGGTGAGAGTGGATACTCTACTTCTTTTCATCTGGACCATCATACCATGACCTGTTGGCAAAGTCAAGAAAAAGATGAGAACAAGTTTAACCACGGAAAGCACGGAATACGCGGAACAAGAAAGGAATTGATACTGAATGAAACTATTGTCAATAATTACATACTCAGTTTTATCCATTCATTGATTAGTATAAACATTAGATGATATTTTTTGGCCTCTATTTTTCCGTGTCTTCCGTGTTTTCCGTGTTATATCACATAAAAAAGGTGCCCCATCAGGAGCACCTCAAAAATCTACTTACCTTCTTCAATCATATGTTGCTGATAGATGTATTTGTCTTCAATCTCTTTCGCTAAACGATCAACAAAAGCATTAAGCTCTAATGAACCTTCGTCACCCTTTTCGCGGCTTCGAACTGAAACAGTACCATCTTCTTCTTCATTCTGACCAACAATAACCATATAAGGCGCACGTTCAAGTCTTGCTTCACGAATCTTATAACCAATTTTCTCAGCACGGTTATCAATATCTACGCGAATCTTTTTCTTACGAAGCGCATAAGCCACTTTCTCAGCATACTCAATGTGCTTCTCAGAAATAGGTAGCAACTTCACTTGTGTTGGTGCTAACCATAGTGGGAATGCACCCATATACTTTTCTATCAACATAGCAAGTGTTCTTTCATAACATCCAATTGAAGATCTATGAATGATGTAAGGACGCTTCTTAGTGTTGTCTTTATCCACATAACTCATGTCAAAACGTTCAGCTAGGGCAAAATCAATCTGGATAGTGAAAAGTGTATCTTCTTTACCATGTACATTTTTAAATTGTACATCAAGCTTTGGTCCGTAGAATGCCGCTTCCCCTTCTTCTTCTGTAAAGTCAAGGTCTACATCTACAAGGATTTCTCTCATAAGGTCTTGAGTTGATTCCCATGCTTCTGGTTCACCGATATATTTCTCTGTGTTACTTGAATCCCACTTAGACAATCTGTAAGTTACATCATCAATAATACCTGTAGCACGCATCATATCTTGAATCAGAATAATAACATCTTGGAACTCTTTTCTCACCTGCTCTGGTGTACACATGATATGTGCATCTGCTAGGTGGAACTGTCTTACTCGGATAAGACCATGCATCTCTCCTGAAGACTCATTTCTAAATAGTGGTGATGTCTCAGAGTATCTAACTGGTAGATCTCTGTAACTCTTTTGCTTAGTCTTGTAGATTAAGTATTGGAAAGGACATGTCATTGGTCTAAGTGCATATACTTCATCATCAGTCTCTTCATCACCAAGTACAAACATACCGTCTTTATAATGATCCCAGTGGCCTGACACCTTAAATAAGTCATTTTTTGCCATAATTGGTGTTCTAGTAAACTCATAACCTCTAGCTTCTTCTTCATCTTCAACATAACGCATCAAAGTTTGAATGATCTTAGCACCTTTAGGCATGATAAGTGGTAAACCTTGACCAACAAGTTCTGAAGTTGTGAATAACTCAAGTTCTCTACCAAGCTTGTTGTGGTCACGTTTCTTAATATCTTCTAAATGTTCAAGATGGGCAGTCAAATCTGCTTTTTTAGCAAAAGCTGTTGCATAAATTCTAGACAACATCTTGTTCTTCTCATCTCCGCGCCAGTAAGCACCAGCAGTTGATAAAAGTTTGTAAGCTTTAACAGCCTTAGTGTTCATCAAGTGTGGACCAGCACATAAGTCAACAAATTCACCTTGTTGGTAGAAGGATAATGTCTCACCTTCTGGTAAATCATTTATTAACTCTACTTTGTAATCTTCACCTTTCTCAGTCATCAACTTAATCGCTTCTTCTCTTGATAACTCAAAACGTTCTATTGGTAAAGCTTCCTTAATAATTTTCTTCATTTCTTTAGTAATAGCTAACATGTCTTCATTGGTAAAAGCTTCACCTTTATCGAAGTCATAATAGAAACCATTTTCTATAGATGGACCAATAGCTAACTTAGTCTCTGGGAAAAGTCTTTTTACAGCTTGGGCCATAATATGAGCTGTTGTATGTCTGTAAGCTGATTTACCTTCTTCATCATTAAATGTAACGATGCTTAGCTCAACGTCTTTGTCAATCACGGTTCTTAGATCTGCCATTTTACCATCAACCATTGCGGCACAGGCCATTCGAGCTAAACCTTCACTGATTTGCTTAGCGATATCCAATACGGATACTGGTTCATCAAACGATAACACTGAACCATCTTTTAAAGTAACATTCATCATTTCATCCTTCTTTCTATAAATTCTTCAAATTTACAAGCAATAAAAAAACTCTTCATCGCCTGCATATAATTGTTATGCAAGGGACGAGAGCTGACTCCCGCGGTTCCACCCTTATTGTTCATGTAGAAACCACTCGTTGGACTATAACGCGTCACCGGATAGTGTTAATATCACTCAGAGGTAGTTTTGGGGTATACGCTCATAAGAACCTTCCAGCATTTGGCTCTCTCTCTAAATGTTAATATACCTTACTCTTCTCATCAATGTGTTATTCATATAAGTATTATATCCATTATAGCACCATGATGCACTTTGTCAAGTAGCTATAAGTAGGGCTTTTTCCTATAATTATCACCAACCAGACTACTATTATCAGTCATTTTTTAGGGTTTATGCTATTTTTACTTATATAAGGTACATTCTCCTTGCTTTTTACTGCTATTGCTATTAGAATATATCCTTGGTAGATTAGGGGCCTGTGCCCTATAACAGTATTATGAAGAAAGTAGGCATTTATGAATAAAGAGAAAATCATTAATATAGCAGTCATTGCTCATGTTGATGCTGGTAAGTCCACACTTGTTGATGCATTTTTAAGTCAAAGTGGCGTATTTAGAGAAAATGAAGCTGTTGTTGATTGTGTTATGGATAGTAACGACCTTGAGCGTGAACGTGGTATCACTATCTATTCAAAAAACTGTTCAGTTAGATATAAAGATTACAAAATAAACATTGTGGATACACCTGGTCATGCTGACTTCTCATCTGAAGTAGAACGAATTATGAAGACAGTTGATACAGTTATCTTATTGGTTGACTCTAGTGAAGGTCCTATGCCTCAAACAAGATTTGTACTTCAAAAGTCTCTTGAGATGAACCTAAGACCTATCTTATTCATCAATAAAATAGATAAAAAAGATCAACGTGCTGAAAAAGTAGTTGATATGACCTTTGACTTATTTGTTGATTTGAATGCAACTGATGAGCAATTAGACTTCCCAGTTCTTTATGGCGCCGCTAGAGATGGTTATGCCAAAACAGACATGGATGATGAAAACGAAAACCTTACACCTTTATTTGAAACAATCGTTGATCATGTTGATCCTTATCCTGATTATGACGATGAATCCCTTCAAATGCAGGTTTCAGCCCTTGGTTATGATGACTATATTGGAAGACTTGGTATTGGTAGAATCACTAAAGGTTCAATCAAAGCTGGTCAACAAGTAGCCATCACTAAGAGAGATGAAAGCGTTGCAACAGGCAAAGTGCTTAAACTTTTCTCTTATGAAGGACTTAAGAAAACAGATCAAGATGAATTATTCAGCGGTGACATTGCTGTTATATCAGGTATTCCTGATATTTCAATTGGAGAGACCTTATGTGACCTCTATGATGTTAAACCTATGGAAATGATTAAAATAGAAGAACCTACACTTTCAATGAACTTCTTAGTTAATAGTTCCCCATTTGCTGGTCGTGTTGGTAAGTTCGTTACAACAAGACATCTTAGAGATAGACTTAACCGAGAACTAGAAGTTAATGTTGGTCTTAAGGTTGAAGAACTAGGTGGTGTTGATGGCTTTAAAGTTTCAGGACGTGGTGAACTTCACTTATCTATCCTGATTGAAAACATGCGTCGTGAAAACTACGAACTTAGTGTTTCCAAGCCAGAAGTTATCATGCATAAAGAAGATGGTGTTACAGTTGAGCCAATCGAACGAGTGATCGTCAACTTACCTGATGAGTATGTTGGAACAGCAATCTCATCTCTTAACAATAGAAAAGGTACGATGATCAATATGGAGGCTGAAGGTGGCTTCACTAAGATTGAGTACAACGCACCAACTAGAGGTCTACTAGGCTTCCGTTCAGAGATGATTACAGAATCACGTGGTGAAGCAACTATAATCCGTTCAGTGGCAGGCTTTGAAGCATTCAAAGGTGAAATCCCTCACAGAAACAATGGTGTTTTAGTCTCTGGTGAAAAAGGTGTTGCGACACCATACTCACTTAACAACTTATCAGATAGAGGGACAATGTCCATCCACCCTGGTACCGAAGTCTATGAAGGTATGTTGATAGGAATTAACAAACGTCGTGATGATATGACAGTTAACCCTACAAAGAGCAAACAAATGACCAACACACGTTCATCAGGTAATGATGATTCAGTGAAACTTGCTCCTCCAAAGGTCTTCACCCTTGAAGAAGCACTTGAATTCATCGCTGAAGATGAGTTAGTAGAAATCACACCTGACTCCATTAGACTTCGTAAGAAGATCCTTAGAGAGACTGAAAGATTAAGAGCTAACAAAAAAGCTAAATAGATATTTCAAAGGACTATTTCAGTTTAAAACTGAGATAGTCCTTTTTTTGACTAAGAGACTTATGTTTGGCATGGATTGGGATAAATAGATGATTTATTCAGTATATCGAAGCCACCTTTTTTTTGACTAAGAGACTTATCTTTGGCACAGATATTAAGATGAGATTCAAGGAATAGGAAAATGCTAGGCTCGATGCGTATTTTAATACGTGAGAGTCTAGCATTTTCCTAATGACGCCGAATATCGCTGAATATCGAAGCCAAATAAAATGGGAAGGTCAAATTCGACCTTCCCATTGATTTTTCAATATTTTAAATCCACTTTTTCGTTTATCCGATTAGCTGTCATACATACTACATATTACATACTTCATAAAACTTGTTCTACTAATTGATACTAATTACTACATGTTACTCATACTAATTACTACTAATTACTGCATAAAACTTGTTTACGAGTTACATACTACATATTACATACTTACTACTTCATATTACTTACTAATTATAACGTTATTACAACTTCTAATCTTACGTTAAATCATCTAATCATGTGGGACAACTCACCACATCTTCACACTACTTCATCAACTAATCTTCATCTAAACGTAGTACTTTACTTCTTAAAACTTGTCCACAGTCCGCCTACAGTTTCGTATACCTGTTGTAGAGACCATATTCAAAATCATATTCATAACTATATGTCTAACTAACAGATAATATCCTGGTCATTTTTTTACATTCACAGAATAACAACGTCTGCTTCTCGCCCCTTAAATACCAATGATGGGGCTAACTATACTGCTCTGATAAATCCTACCAAATGGAGCATTTTCATACTATAAACCACTCCTTTTTAGGTCATCTTTTAGTGTACGTACATTTATCCGTTTAAAAAGGTTTACCGGTTTAACCTCTGTCTATATTATACTCCCGGGGCTTCTTTTTTACAAGATTAAAGTTTACGTAAATCTTACACTTTATTAATTTCATGCAGGATTTCCTGCAAATCATCGACCGTAAATGCATAATGTTTAGAACAAAAATGACAACTTGTATCAATCGTCTCATTATCATCAATCATAGACTGAAGATCTGCTGTTCCGATAGTCATTAGAGCCTTTTCTACTTTTTCTTTTGAGCAATCACATTCATAGCTTGTAGCTATCTCTTCCATCACTTGTGGATTTAAGCCAAGTAACACACGATCTACGATGGCTTTGCCATCCATACCATTCTCTAACATAGAGGTAACTGATGGTAGCTGGTGGATATTCTTCTCAATTTGACTAATAACTTCTTCTGGGGCATTGGGTAGTAATTGAAGGATTAATCCACCACTTTGCTTCACAGAGTAATCTTTATCCACAAGTACACCTAAGGCAACCACAGAAGGTGTTTGTTCACTACTTGCAAAATAATAAGTTAAGTCATCGGCGATCTCACCACTAACCAGTTCTATTTGACCATTATAAGGATCCTTCATGCCAATATCTCTGATAACATTTAGGGTTCCCTTGCCTACTGCTCCAGAAACATCTAACTTGCCATTACTTTTTGTTGGAATATCAATAATTGGGCTACCAACGTAGCCTTTAACTTTTGCCTCTGATGTTGCAGTCACAAGAACAGTTCCAATTGGTCCATCACCTTTTATCTGAAGGGTAAGTAAATCTTTGTCACCCTTCATCATAGCCCCCATCATAGAGCCTGCTGTTAACAGTCTGCCAAATGCAGCCGTAGCTACTGGACTTGTCATATGATGTTGGCGACCTTCTTCAACAAGGTCTTTTGTCACTGCGACAAATAACCTCACAAATTTATGTTCATCTGCTGCTCTTAAAATATAGTCCTTCATTTATTTCCTCACTTTTGCTGCTCTCGAGCAACAAAATACATTCTTTCTGTTGTTGGTTTTAGTGCTTCGAAGCTATTGTCATGATAGACAGCCTCTAGCTTAAGGCCTGATTTTTCAATCAATTCTATGATTTTATCAGGCTCATAACCTCTTTCGTAATGTACTTCAGTTGTCTTATCAAAAGAACCTAGTTCATTCTTAATAAAAATACTTACCTCGTACTCATTCATCTGATCTTCTTCATAGAAGTAGTTTTCCCAAATATAAGCGTAATCCTCGTGATTTTCTGCATATGTTTGATTACCAAGGGCTTCTTTGAATTTATAGATTGTATTCATATCAAAAATAAACAAGCCACCGGGATTTAGGAATAAATTCACCTTCTTAAATACCTCAAGTAAATCTTCTTCATCAACAATATAGTTCAGTGAATCACCCACTGAAATCACACAATCAATGGTCCCAAAAAGGTCTAGTTCTGTCATATCCTGATTGATATAGGTAACATCTAACTCTAATTCTTTGGCCTTCTCTCTTGCAACTGCTAACATATCATAAGATAAATCAACACCAATCATCTCGTAACCTTTTGATGACAAGAGGTTGGTTACTGACCCAGTTCCACAACCTAGATCTAGAACTAAGTTGGGTTCAACTTCAAATTTTTCAAATAAAGCTTCAAGGTACTTAATCCATTGCTCATAAGGCAGTTCATTAAGTGCCCAATCATAAATCAATGCAAATTGCTCATAAGACGCCATTATATCACCTACCACTCATTTTGTTAGTGCTCAGCTTTACATTATAAACATACCACTTTACATCGTCAAGTCCTAGGGATTCACCCATTTATTGGTGCTCTCATTATAAGTTTTCTTAAACAAAGTAAATACTACTACGACACCAACTGACTCAGCTACCAAAAATGCATACCAGACCGTGCTTAATTGACCAGACATACTGAATAAGTAGGCAACTGGGAGAAGTACAACCAACTGCCTTATAACGGATGTAATCAGGCTATAATGAGCTTTACCAAAGGCCTGGAAAGCAGTATTTAACAATACACTAACACCAAATATTGGGAACATATAACTGATGGTCCTAAAAGCTGGTATACCAAGTTTTATCATTTCATCACTTGGGTTATACATATTTAATAGCTGTGTTGGGAAAAGCTGGAATACAAACAAACATAAGAGCATAAAGCCTGCTGATAAGATTGTAGAAAACTTAACGGCATCAAGCAACCTCTTTTTGTTTTTGGCACCGTAATTAAAGCCGATAATTGGCATTGTACCTGTAGATAGGCCAAATACAGGCATAAACACAAGGGATTGTAGTCTAAAATAAACACCCATAACATCAATAGCCACATCACCAAATTGAGAGAGAATTAAGTTAAATCCTGTCAACATAATAGAACCTAGCCCTTGGACAATAGCAATGGGTACACCAATCAGAAGAATAGATTTTATAACTGATTTTACAGGCTTAAATCCCCTAAGATTCAACTTAATTATATTATTACCAAAAAGTAAATGAAGCCACACATAGATCATAGATATAATCTGTGCAACAACAGTTGCTATTGCAGCCCCTTCTACCCCCATAGCAGGTAGTCCAAAGTAACCAAAAATAAGAATTGGATCAAGCACCATATTTAGAATTGCACCAATTAACATTGCAATCATTGGTTTAACCATCTCACCTGTTCCCTGGAGAATACTATTACCTGAATGAGCTATTATACGACCAAAAGAAAAAATCATTATAATTCTTATATAGGCAACACCATAATCTACAACAACTTGATTATCTGTAAATAAATCAAAGAATGGTCGAGCAAGGATGACACCTAATACAGCAACAAGGACATACACAATCAAACCAATTAGGACACCGTTCTCTGCGACTAAAACAGCACCTTCATGATTCTTCTCTCCAAGCCTTCTTGAAATTAAGGAGTTCATACCAACGCCTAAACCAACAAACACAGCTATAACAATGAGTTGTATTGGAAAGGCCAAAGATATTGCTGTAAGACCATCGTTGTTCACATCACTAATTCTTGAAACAAAAATACTGTCAACAACATTATATAAGGCTTGTATTAGCATGGCGAAAATCGCTGGCAATGACATACTCAGTACTAATTTGGGAATCGGTAAGACACCCATTTTATTTTTATCCACTTTTGATAACCCTCTACTTTCTTAATGACTCAATCAGTCATCTTCCATAAATTTATATTTTTTTTGTGCTTGAATACTTTCTTGAATCTGAAGAATCTGTTCCTCATCCATGTTGTACCTCCTATAAGCTATACTTGCAAAAACAAAACATAACAAGCTTCCAAGGGATAGAATAAGACCTAAGAGGATAGATGTAGATGAAGTTTGTTGACCTAAAGTTGCATCAAATCTTATGACATCAAGTAAAACACCCAACAACATGATAGCGCAAGCTTGAGAGAACTTATAGCCAAAATTTAACAGACCATAATAGGCCCCTTCATTCCTTTTACCAGTATGAAACTCTTGTTCATCTACAGTATCTGCAATCATTGATAAGGGAAGTGAAAACAGACCGCTAGTCCCAAAACCTACTACAGCTGCATAAATCAATAGATACTCATATTGAACAATCACATAAGACCTAAATAAGGTCATCGTACACAACATTAAACATCCCACAATTGAAATGAATAGGCCCGTCTTAACTGCTTTATTTTTGCTATACTGGAAAGATATTTTTATCCAAATAGGTTGGCTTAGCAAGGAAACAACAAATTGAGTTCCAAGAACCAAACCAATTTCTCTACTCCCCAACATAAAGGTATATGTAAACGTATGTAAACCAACTGCACTAATAATAGCTGAAGCTAAATTTGTAAATAAATATCCCCAGAAAATATAGAGGTAACTTTTCAAAGACAAACAGAATTTCATAGCATCAACAAGTTCTTTAATCTTGAAGCCATTCTGAGTAGTGGTTTTTGCCTCAATTATTGGAATAAAGTGTTTGGTCGTTTGATAGGTAATATAACCCGATATGAGCATAATTACTGAACCTGCCATAGCGATATTTCGATAAGCAAGTGGGTTCAATTGCCCAACTGCATATTGACTTGTTGGCCGAAAGAATATAAACATACCGCCTGCCCCTACCACTAGAAATGCTAGGAGATAAAACATTGTCTTAACACCTTGGATTAAAGACCTTTTGTTATAGTCATTCGTCATTTCTGCTCCAAGGGCTGAATAGGGTGCCAAAAAAACTGTAACACTTGTCTTAAGTAAGATCACCGCAATTAACAGCCAAAGAAATTTCCATAAAAAATTAATTTCAGTACCAACCGACCAAAGGGCATAATTGCAAATTGAAATCCCAACTGTCCCAATGACAATATATAAATGCCTTTTACCATATTTTGATTGAGTTATATCTGAAATGTAACCCATTAATGGATCACTTATTGCATCCCAAACAATACTAGATGAAATGATAATTCCGATCAAACTACCAGGTAATCTCAAAATAACCGTACCAAAGAAAACCAAATAAGCTGTAATAAGTTGGGTTACAAATCCATAGCCAAAATTACCAATACCATAGCCTGTCACCACAAATAAATCCAATTTTTCTTGTACTTTTGTAACACCTAGCGTGCTCATTTATCTACCACTCATCATCAATCTTCTATATGTTTTATTACTTTGTTTATTGTACCACAAATGATCTAGCATATGATACTTAGTCGCCTTTATTCTTAATACAATAAAAGGCCGCCCCTTCTTGGGACGGCCTTTTAAGTATCACTACTTCTTAAACTTCCTATATCCAAAAAATCCTGCAACAATGACTAAGATTCCACCTAGTCCAAATAACCAAGCAAAGTCACGTCCCTTTTCTTCTTCCGGCTCCTTATCATCATCAATATCTGAATCTTCATTAGGTCCTTCATCTACTTCCACAACTTCAAATTCACTAACAGGCTCTTCTCTAGTTAACACTAAAGTGCTGATTCCTTCAACCATTGCTGTGTTACCTTCAAGGGTTCTGATGCCCTCAACGCCTGCAGTGCTTTTATCTACAAGTACAGTCCAAATACCTTCAGGTATTCTTACTTCCACCTCATCAGTATTGGCATTGTGAATAACAATAATTGCTCCTGCTTCATCCCCATTAGCATGACCATCAATCATATAACCTACAACTTGATCATGAGACATCTGTAGATCTCCATACTTATCACCTTCACCAAAGAACATAAGGTGTTTCGCAACATCCTCTGTTGTAGTCATTCTGAAGGCAGGGTGAGCTTTTCTAAGTGCAATTAATCCTTTATGATACTCAACGACATCTAGGTTATCTGTCTTCCATTGCCAATCGATCTGATTTACTTCGTCTGAGGATTGGTAAGAGTTATGGTCACCTTCTTTAGTTCTTAACATCTCAACACCTGCATGCATAAATGGAATACCTTGTGAGGTCATAACTATTGCATTACCTAACTTAACCATATCAGCTTTTTCATCTTTGCTTGCCTCTGGATTAGTCACAGATAGTTTATCAAATAGAGTTAAGTTATCATGTGCTGATATATAGTTCACTGATTGGGATGGACTTCCAGCCCAAGCTCCAGTTGAGTAGTTTACTTCATTATAAGCCACTTGTGGGTGTTTGGTTGCAGCCACAATACCAAATTTCACAGATTCTTCCATGGCTTGATGGCCATTAATGAATCCAGGCGCATTCTCTGTAAAGACATGACCTTTAATACCATCTCTCATATCATCGCTAAAAGCAGCAACACCCGGCATTTGATATGTGTTTGCTTTAATAGCTTTAAGTGTATCAGGTAATGGCGATGCTCCACCAGTCCATCCTTCACCATAAACAATAATCGAGGGATCTATTTCATCTAGAGCTGCTCTTACTGCTTGCATTGTCTCAACATCATGTAAGCCCATTAGGTCAAATCTAAAACCATCAATATGGTATTCTGTTGCCCAAAAAACCACTGAGTCAACAATCATTTTTCTTACCATCGCACGTTCAGATGCAATTTCATTACCACATCCCGAACCATTTGAGAAAGCACCATTTACAATCCTATAATAGTAGTTAGGCACAATTCGGTTGAGATGAGAATCTGCTGAAGCACCTGTATGGTTATAAACAACATCCATAACAACACTGATGTCATTTTCATGAAGGGTTTGTACCATTGTCTTAAACTCAGTAACTCTGACTGACCCATCGTAAGGATCTGTTGCATATGACCCTTCTGGTACATTATAATTCTCAGGGTCATATCCCCAGTTAAAGGCATTGTTATCAAGCTGTGTTTCATTAATGCTTCTATAGTCAAATGATGGCAATAAATGTAAGTGTGTAATACCAAGTTCTTTTAAATGGTCAAGTCCAGTTGATAAACCGTCACCATTGACAGTACCACTTTCTGTAAGCCCTAGGAATTTGCCAACCTGTTCAATACCAGAATTAGGGGCTGTTGATAGGTCTCTAACATGTAACTCATAAATGATTGCATCTGTAGGGGCTTTAAGGGGCAATTGTGCGTCTTCTTCCCAACCATCTGGGTTAAGCCTATGAAAGTCCACAACCATCGCTCTATCGCCGTTAACGCCTGTTGTACGAGCATAAGGATCTACAGCTTCATAAGTCATACCATTAACTGTCACTTCATATGTATAGTAAACACCATGTTGATCACCAACAACTTCAGTGCTATAGACACCTTTATCACCAGAAACCATAGAAATAGATTCTATCAAATCATCTTCATGACCTGTTGAATATAAGTTCAGCTTCACCTCTGAAGCTGTTGGCGCCCATACTTTGAAGATAGATTCATCTTGACTGTAAGTCACACCTAGATCATTTTCCTGATATGTAAAAGCTTCTTCAAATAAATCTGATGAAAAGATTGAATCCATAGCAATTGCCATAGTACCATAACCTTCTTTTCTTATCTCGTAAGTTTTCCCAACTTGAAGAGGCTCTTCTAACAACACTGTTGCAACGCTCACTAGGTCTGTTGGTGTTGAGACCGTCACATGTTTAACTTCAATTTCAGAACCATCATTGGCTATAACATCAAAAGATGTTTTGCTATCTTTAAGTACAAATGGTACAGTCACAGTTATATTGATACGATCCATACCATCTAATTGTGCTGATATAAATTTTGGTGAAAGGTCAATGTCCTCTTGAGCATGATAGAGTGAGGCATCCCCTTGGACAAGCCATACTTCTAGAACACCTTCATTATTCATTTTAGATACCGCCATAAACCGATCACTATCTACATCTTTTGCTTCCCAATCATTTAAACGAACAATCAGACCAACATTCCCATCAGCGGATGCACCCGACAGATTAATGTTTGCAACCGCCCCAAATTCATCTTCAGAATCAAAGTTATAAGAAGCACCTTCTCCACCTTCAGGCCACATCCATAAATTCCAACCTTCATAGTTAGCATCATATCTATGGTAATGTACTTTCACTGGCAAAGTATCACCTTCAATAACAACAGGCTTTGCTTCTTCAACAACTGCTGCACTGCTAACGTCAAATGTTTCATATCCTTCTGGAGCTTCTACTAAGACCTCTTCAACACCTGTCATTAGCCATATCTCAGTTTCACCAGAAGATGTATCAACAAAGCGGTCCGAACCAATATCTTTGTCCCAATCATTCGTTCTAACAATAAATCCAAATTGATCTGCTGTAACACTGTGTTGAATGACTGCTACAACACCATAATCGTCTTCATATTCAAACTCATAAACTTCACCTTCTCCACCTTCTGGCCAGACCCATAGGTTCCAAGGTTGGTAATCATCATCTTCTCTTTGATAATGTACAATCAAAGTTGTGCCAGCACTGTGAACCTCTGCCATAGGCATAACAGATACAATCATCATTAAACATAGTAATATCGATAGAATTCTTTTCATTGTATAACCCCTTCATGATACATTTAATCATTTAGTTAATCGATTAAATTCTAACATAGTAAAGACCACTCCGTCAATAGGAGTGGTCTGATGACGTCTCTATAATTCTACTGGAATAACTTTCTGAACCCCAACAGCGTATAGGTAAACCTCTTTCACTTTTTTGTTTAGGTTTTGCTCTAGAGCCCTTTTGTAATACTTCATCTGGCTTTTGTAACGCTCCACTAAGTCTGCTTCATTAATGTCTTTCATATAATCTGTCTTGTAATCTACAATAACCAAGTCATCTTCTTCTTGGAAATATAAGTCTACAACCCCTTGGATCATGACATAATCTTCTGTCTTAACTTCTGCAATTTCACTGGCTTTTATACCCATAACAAAAGGTTGTTCTTTATATACATCACCAGTCATCGCTGCCGCCTGAATACGTGATCCTAAGTCTGATTCAATAAATCCTATGATGCCCCTATGATTAATGGTCATTGCTTCCTTCTGTGTGATTACCTTTTGTTCCACTAGCTTAATGATCATACCTTGACAGTCTTGACCTGTAAGATTGTGTTCAAAATTCACATGATCCATTACCTTATGAAACACTGTCCCTTTTTCAGCACCAGTGAGGGCCTGCTCACCTGTAACAAAAAGTGGTCTAAGCTCCGGTTTTGAGCCCTGATAACCTACATAGACAGATTCTTCCATCTCCATACGTTTAAGTTCTGAAACAGACTGACTTAAGTGGAGGGCTTCTAATGCCTGATGTTCATACGTCCAACTCATTCTTTTCTTAAGTGCTTCCATTTCTAGGTTAAAGTCTTCTTGTTGTTCCTCATCCTTGTCCTTCATTGGTATAGGCTCTATGTCCGAAAGTACTTTCACCTCAAGAGAAGGTTGGACTTCGCCTAAGTCAAATGAAGTCATTTGATTAATCCCAATTTCTTTTAGCAACTTAGCCATACTTGGATGACGAATGGTAGAACACATAAGCCAATCAAGGTAAGTATTAGCCTTCTCAACTGTATGTCTTGGCAAAGCAATGTCTTTAACGCCAACAGATTTATGCCACTTTTCTAATTGTTTAGGTATGTCTTTTACAGTAGCAACAAGAATAAGCTTCTCTCGAGCTCTTGTTAATGCCACATAAAGAATCCTAAGTTCTTCCGACTTAAGTTCACGTTCCATGACATCCTTAATCACTTGTTTGGTTGGAGATGTTATGATTTGTCTGTCATCAATTAAGACATGATCCGTTCCAAATCCATAATCTTGATGTAATAACACTGATTGTTTAAGATCCATTTTATTAAATTGTTTACTTAAGCCGCCAACAAAGACAACTGGATACTCAAGACCTTTTGATCCATGTATACTCATAATGGTCACTTGATTTTTACTATCTTGGTCAAGTCTTGCTTCACCATAATCTACAGACTGTCGATGCATATTCTCCATATACTGTAGGAAGTGATACAAACCCTTATAACTAGATTGCTCATATTTATAGACCAAATCCATGAACATCTTCATGTTACTTGTTCTTTGAAGACCTCCAGGCATGAGCGCTATATAATCATCATATCCGGTATCATATAAAATTCTTTTGGTCAACTCATAAATGCCTAACTCATTCTTTAACTTACGCCAACCCTCTAACTGGCCAACGAACTTCTCTAGCTTGTTACCTAAAGCAGTCTCACCTAACAAACTATCATGGTACAACATCATAGCTGAGTGAAAATCAACCTTAGTATCCGCCATCCTTAAAGTCACTAGCTCATCTCCAGTAAGATCATAAACAGGTGATCTTAGTATGGCTAGCAAAGGAATATCTTGTTTAGGATTATCAACTAATCTCAGGAAATTTAGCATGGTTTGGATTTCTATGGTATCAAAATAACCTGTTGAAGTATTGCTAATCACAGGGATACCATAAGCTTTAAGAACTGCCACAAAAGTCTCAGACCAACCACTCATCGTCCTAAGAAGTATAACAATGTCTTTATAAGTGACTTGCCTGTTAATGCCCTGGTCTTTATCAAAAATCATCATAGGTCTAGGTTGATGAACTAGCTTCTCTATCCTAACTGCAATATGCATAGCTTCAAGTTCTATACTTGGCATTGATTCAGCTTCTTTTTCTATCAGAAGTATTTCTGTTCTATAGTCTTCAGATTCACCCTCATACCTAGCCCCTTTATGGAGTGCAGCATTTTGGTCATAGGTTACGTCACCAATGTTCTGACTCATCAATTGCCAGAAAAGATAATTGGTCATTGTAATAACTTCTTCTCTACTTCGGAAGTTCTTATGAAGTTCAATCTTCTGGTATGGGCCATCTTCATAAGTATAGTTTGCATATTTATCTGCAAATAATTCTGGCTTGGCTAAACGAAACTTATAAATACTCTGTTTCATATCACCAACCATGAAGATATTAGGGTTTCCTTGAACCACTCTTGACACACATGTGACAAGGGTTTCTTGAACTAAGTTAGAGTCTTGATATTCATCAACTAAAACTTCGTTAAACTGGTCTTGATAAAAGGATGCAACTTCTGATGGTTTGCCTTCTTCATCCAATAGAATCTTCAAAGCGTAATGTTCAATATCATTAAAATCAAGAATGTACTGGCTTAATTTTTTAATTGAAAAAGCCTCCGTGAACAGCTCAACAACCTTAACCAAAGTTGCCATATGTGCATAACTGATCTCCATCTGATTGAGAAATTGTTGATCATATTGATGTCCGTATTTATCTATTAATTCATTTATTCTATCTTTAATAAGGTCTCTATTTTGCTTAACCGGCTCAACAAGCTCTGGATCTGTACCTCTTTTGGCAGATTTAGCCCTTGGTAGCTCTATTCTTGTCAAATACGCAAATAGCGCTTCAGGATCATTCTTTAATTCCTCAAGAGCTAATAGATGTTCTAAGTAAACTCTTATTGTCTCTGCCATTGGCATCAATCTTTCATCTTCTTCAATAAGGTCAAAAGTTTTATTACATTGCCCTATTAAATCTTTAACAGTATAGTCAATTTTCTCTAACATGAACTTAATATACATAGACTTGTACCATTGATCTAATGACACAAACTTTAATTCAATCAAACTTTCAGCTAACCACTCACTTGGTCTAGGGTGAGAACGACTCATTCTATAAATGGACATAACAAGGCTTTCAAGTGCATCATCACTTTTGCCTCTTGCGTATGCTTCTACAAGATTGAAAAATCCTGGATCCTTTTCTTCATATAAAGCCTCTAAGACTTCCTCTAAAACTTCTTGTTTCATAAGTAAAAGCTCTGCTTCATCCCCTATCTTAAAGCCTGGATCCAAGTCAATTCTATAAAAATGGTTTTTAATGACGGTTAAACAAAAAGCATGTAAAGTCATAATCATAGCAGATGGTAACAAGGTAAGCTGTTGTTGTAAGTAAGTATTTGAAGGATCAAGTTCGATGGCTTTATATAAAGCCTGACCAATTCTCTCTCGCATCTCTGAGGCGGCAGCGTTAGTAAATGTTACAACCAACAAATTATTAATGGGTGTAGGTGCTACTGGGTCCATCAGCATTTGAATGATACGCTCAACTAATACAGCTGTTTTACCAGATCCAGCTGCTGCAGATACCAAAAGGTTTCTCTGTCTCGTGTCAATTACTTTCTGTTGTTCTTCTGTGAATCTAACTGAACTCATTACAAACCCTCCCTTTCTTTATACATTTTATACGAAACTCTCCGCTTTTGCACCCCTTAATGCATTAAATCATAGAAAATCATTTAAGACATTTACACTGGAAGCCTAGACCGTTATAATAACATTGAAGTGTTGTGCATTCTTATAAAACTTAAAACAAGGTGTTTTTAAGACAATGTGGCAAACTAAGATAGGAGTTATACAATGAATAAAACAAAAATTATCTGTACACTAGGACCAGCTAGTGACAACAAAGAAACATTAACTGAACTTGTGAAAAATGGCTTGAGTGTAGCAAGACTCAACTTATCACATGGAGATCAGGATTACTTAACAAAGCTCATAAACTTAATTAAAGAAGTCAGAGAAGAGTTAAATGAACCTGTTGCCATCTTAATGGACACAAGAGGTCCAGAAATCAGAACCAAAATGTTTAAAAATGGTAAAGTTAAACTCATCGCGGGGAATGAAGTAAGACTTTGTATTGGAGACGATTTAGGTACAGCTGAGAGATTCTGCATAACTTATGAAGATTTATATAAAGATGTTAAAGTTGGTACAACAATATTAATTGATGATGGTCTTTTGGATATTCAAGTAACAGCAATTGAAGGTACTGATATTGTATGTACAGTCAAGAACGGTGGTATTGTTAAGAACCGTAAAGGTATCAATGTGCCTCGTATCGATGTTAAACTACCAGCCATTACAGAGCAAGATGCTAAAGATATTATTTTTGGTATTGAGTCAGGTATTGATTACCTTGCCGCTTCTTTCATTCGCTCTAAAGAAGACTTATTACAAATCCGTCAATTACTTGATGACAACGGTGGAGAACATGTTCACATCATATCAAAAATCGAAAGTCAAACTGGTGTTGATAACATTCTTGAAATCATCGAACATTCTAACGGTATTATGGTAGCCCGTGGGGATCTTGGTGTTGAGTTACCACCTGAAGATATTCCTAGAATTCAAAAAGAATTGATCCAACAATGTAATTATGCTGGAATTCCAGTTATCACTGCTACTCAAATGTTAGAATCAATGATTAGTAACCCTCGTCCTACTCGTGCTGAGGTATCTGACGTAGCTAATGCTATTTACGATGGAACAGATACGATCATGTTGTCAGGCGAAACTGCTGCTGGAGATTATCCAGTTGAAGCTGTTAAAACTATGAAGAGAATTGCTGAAGCAACTGAGCAGAATGCTGATTATGAGTCACTTTATCATAGAATCACTGAAACTCTTGAGAAAAGTGTGACTAATGCAGTAAGTTATGCTACATGCTCAACTGCAAAACATCTTGATGCCGCAGCAATTATCTGTCCTACATTCAGTGGCAAAACAGCAAGACTCATCTCAATGTTCAGACCAGAGTCACCGATCCTAGCACCAACAATGAACCCTATTGCCCAAAGACAACTTAACTTGTTATGGGGTGTTAAACCAATCATTATGAAAGCTGAAAGTTCAGCTGACTTATTGTTCTACAAATCCATGGAACAAGCTAGAAAAATTGGTTTTGCTAAAAAAGGTGATACAGTTGTCATCACAGCTGGAGTACCACTTAATACTAAGGGTAGTACGAATTTGATGAAAGTAATGGAAGTTGATTAAAGATTGATTTATGTGAGCCTCAGCATTTGCTGAGGCTTTTTTATATGTTCATATATGTTGGAGATCTGATGAGGTTATACCATTACGTCCTCAATTATGACGTCCATGTCATAAAAATCGGAGGTTCCACTCCTGTTCCACTGGCTTAAATAACCCAATCTTTATCAGAACCTTTACTTCTTTTCCTATTCTTGGTCAGAATAACAGGTAGAAAAGACGATATATTTCTTTCTTCCTCTTCCGTGCCTTCCGTGCACTCCGCGTTATAACTTCTATCTCTCGCGTTTTTGCGTTAATCTTTTGTGTTATTCTTTCACAAAAAAATAACCCCTGCACCTGCAAGGGTCATTTTTCACCTTATAAACTCAAGTCAATATGCTGAACACTACCAACTTCGCCTGACTCTTTAAGAAAAATACCTGTACTACGGATAAAACCATCATCTGAGAGCGGGCTTGAACCTAGGGCATAATCTGTGGCTACATTACCAAGGAATATAGCACCAACACCAACTTCACCAAGGGCAAAGAGCACATCATTACCCGCTTCATCTTTATTCCAAACTCGAAGTTTATCAAAGACTGAATCCCCTTCATCAATCCAACCATTCCCATCTTCGTCGTACTTAGCTAACTCTGCAAACCCATCACCATTTTGTGGTCCAAAGAGTTCTCTACCATCATTAATCGTCCCATCTTCATTTTTATCAAATGCTAGGAAACCACTACCTTTACTTAAGAAGGATATTTGATCACTAGCGCCATCAAAATCCAAGTCAAAGTCATACTTTTGACCTGTGAGATTAGGTAGAGTCCCTTCATAGTTGATGACTAGAGGATCTACTTTATTACCCTCTCTATCCACAACCGTTTCACTTGCAAATTCAATGGATTCTTTTCGTGCCATTTTTAGATTGAAACTAATTTCTCTGCCATCTGCTGTTCTAACAACACCTGCTGCTTCAAATTTCATCGCCTGTTGTCGCTTATATTTTATGGACCTTCTCATATAAGGTTTACCTGCTTCTTGATTATGGTTGACTTCCTTAACTGAGCCGTCAGTCCCTTTAACTTCTACCCTTTTAGGTAAAGTGAATTTCACGTTCTTACCAGTGAGTGCTGAAAGAATTTTCTCAAGTAATTTCACCTTCTGATAGTCTTCTTCAGACATTTCATATATCTTGTTGCTCGTCTTACTAGCACCTCCAACGACTGGATCCTTTTCTATTATGTCCACATCAAAAAGATCTAACATCTTAGAAGATTGGTCTACTAGTGTAGCTGGCTCTTCTTCAACTCTAGATTGGGATATCTTAAGTGATTCATTTTTGTAAGATTGGGCTTGCATCTCTACATATGAGCTTTGGATTCTCATGTCAACACCTCCATGTTTAAGTATATGAAACACAACATCCTTGTTGTGCATAAATTCTCTATCATATATATCGGTAATAAGAATGAATCTCATAACCCCACCATAAGCCTTATCTCTAGGCCAAGTATCTAAGTCGAAAGTAACAAAAAGCCCCATATTACTTAGTCTATCTAAGCAACATGGGGACTATATGTTATCCTCTTTTTTTGATCATTTTGAGCCTTGTAAATTCTTCACGTTCTTTTTCTTCTAGGGCATTGGTAATATGACTGACAATACCTTCATACCTTGGAATCATAATATTCTGAAGGGCATTGGCCCTTTTCTGGGTTCGTTTAACATTATTGGCCAGGCGATAAATAGCATTCTCAACCTCTGCAAGTTCAACAATCATTTTCTTAACTTTCTCAAAACGAGTGTAAGCCTCATCTAAGGACACATTGGTTCTTGCAAAGCCATACATTGGTTCAATGTTGTCAGATAGTCTTTTGATCATCGGCATTTCAACACCCATTAGAGACCTGACCTTAATCTCAATGTCTTCTTCTTCATCAATAGCATCTGCAATATCTTGGATGTTATTAATCCCAATGGTTAAGTTCGCATTCTGCAGAGCAAAATATGCCCCAGCAAAGGTATCTCCGATACCTGCTTGTAGCTCTTTTGCCTCGTCCATTAAGGTCATCATTTCCTGAACAAGAATATTACGTTTCTTATCCATTAAATCAAAGCCTTGTTCTGATAAACTTAATGTACTTTTGGCTCGTATTAAATTCCCTTTTGTTGGAAATAAACTACTATCCATTAATCATCACGTTCCTTTGTCCTCATATCCACATAGTATTGATTCAATAACTCGTCGTCTACTCGAGTCAACTCCTCTTTAGGTAACAAACCAAGCAATTGCCAACCTAGGTCCAAAGTTGCTTCCATGATACGTTCCTCAGTAAACTTCTGGCTTACAAAGCGTTGCTCAAATGCTTTACCAAAAGTCATATAGGCTTTATCTGTAGGCGATAACTCATCTTCACCAATTACCGATGCTAAGGCTTTTACTTCTTGAACTTTTGCATAAGAAGCAAACAACTGATTGGCCACATCTGGATGATCGGTTCTAGTATAGCCTTCACCTATACCATCTTTCATAAGTCTAGAAAGAGATGGTAATACTATAATAGGAGGGTATATTGATTGTTGGTGTAAACCACGATCCAAAACTACCTGTCCTTCAGTGATATAACCTGTTAAGTCAGGAATCGGATGTGTAATATCATCATTTGGCATTGTTAACATTGGTATCTGAGTTATAGATCCCTTTCTATCTTTTAACATACCAGCACGTTCATATAAAGAAGCTAAGTCACTATACATATAACCAGGGAAACCTTTTCTAGAAGGAATTTCGCCTTTACTTGAAGAAATTTCACGTAGCGCTTCACAATAAGACGTCATGTCAGTTAAGATAACTAACACATGCATATTGTGCTCAAAAGCTAAGTATTCAGCTGCTGTTAAGGCACACCTAGGTGTGATAATCCTCTCAACAACAGGATCATTGGCTAAGTTCATGTACATAACAACATTCTGTAAAACACCACTCTTCTCAAAGCTTCTTAAGAAGAAATCAGCAACATCATTTTTAACACCCATGGCTGCAAAGACAATAGCAAACTCATCTTCCGCCTTACTTTCTGCTGATAATTTGGCCTGATTAACAATCTGAACTGCCAATTTGTCATGTGGTAATCCATTCCCTGAAAATACTGGAAGCTTTTGCCCACGAATCAGTGTGGTCAAACCGTCAATAGCAGATATACCTGTCTGAATAAAGTTACGAGGGTATTTTCTCGCAATAGGGTTAATTGGGTTACCGTTAATATCCCACTTAGCATCTGCCATTAAATCACCAAGACCATCAATCGGTCTACCTATGCCATTCATTGTGCGTCCAAGCATCTCTTTTGACAATGAAATCTTAAGTGATTTTCCAGTAAATTTAGTTCTTGAGTTGGCACTGGACATACCAGTTGTGCCTTCAAAAACCTGTACAACGGCTTTGTCTTCAAAAATTTCAATCACTCGGCCAGTTCTAGACTCGCCATTATCAAGGGTGATTTCAACCAATTCTTCATAAGTAGCATTTTTGATGCCTTCAAGAATAATTATAGACCCTGATATGTCTTTAACGCCTAAATATTCTATGCTCATTAGCTTCTCACCCTTTCAAAGTTTTTGTAACTATCCATAACTGCGCCAAACACTTTATCTATTTTTTCATAAAGTGGTTTAAAGGCTTCTAAAGATTCATTTCCAATCGTATATTTAATCTTAATCAGCTCATCAAATATACCTGTTTTTCTTATTTGTGAGACTGGAATCCCAAGCTCAATCACTTCAGTTGCTTTGTGATACAGGTATAGATATATGGCCATCATCTCTTTTTGCTTATCAAGAGGCACATAAGTATCCACATCATGGAAAGCGTTTTGCTGTAAGAAGCCTAATCTAAGTAATCTTGATATCTCAAGAATTAGTTTTTGATTATCTGGCAAAATATCAGATCCGATAAGCTTTACAATCTCCATCAACTTACTTTCTTCCTGAAGCAAACTCATCATTTCTCTTCGAAGTGTGACAAAGTCAGCTGATACATTTTCTTTATACCAATTTTCTAAGCCATCAAAGTACTCTGAATAGGAATTGAGCCAATGAATAGCAGGATAATGTCTTGAATAAGCTAAGTTTCTGTCAAGGGCCCAGAAACAACGAATGAATCGTTTGGTATTCTGTGTCACAGGCTCAGAGAAGTCTCCACCTTGGGGTGAGACGGCTCCAATAATACTAACTGAACCTTCTTCATGACTTAAGGTATTAACATAACCAGCTCTTTCATAAAATTGAGACAATCTTGAAGGCAAATAAGCTGGAAAACCTTCTTCCGCAGGCATTTCTTCTAGTCGTCCAGATATTTCTCTTAAAGCCTCTGCCCATCTAGACGTCGAATCCGCCATAATAGCGACATGATAACCCATATCTCTATAGTATTCTGCAATGGTGATTCCCGTATAAATAGATGCCTCTCTTGCAGCAACCGGCATATTTGATGTATTGGCAATAAGCACAGTACGATCCATTAAAGGTTTGCCTGATTTTGGATCTATAAGTTCTGGAAAATCTTCAAGAACTTCGGTGATTTCATTACCACGTTCACCACAACCAATATAAACTATGATGTCGGCATCTGACCATTTGGCCAATTGATGTTGGGTCATTGTTTTACCTGTACCAAAGCCACCAGGAACTGCAGCAGCACCACCTTTTGCAATTGGGTAGAGTGTATCAATAACACGTTGTCCAGTAATAAGCGGTTTCTCAAGAGGCATTCTTTTTGCATAAGGTCTTGACTTACGCACAGGCCAGCGTTGATATAATTTAAGTTCTATGACTTCGTCAAACTCATCTTTAATCTTTACAACAACTTGATTAACATGGTATTCGCCGTCTTCTTCAACATGTATGACGGTACCGCTTAAACCAGGTTCTAACATGACACGATGTTCAACTAAATCAGTCTCTTTGATCTTAGCGTAGACTTCACCACCACTTAGGCTATCTCCAATTTCAACTGTAAATTTAACATCCCATAATTTATCTCTTTCAAGGGCTTTAGTATCAAGACCTCTACCAATGAAGGAACCTGATAAGGCTTCAATGTCTTTTAATGGTCTTTGAATGCCATCAAATACGCCTCCAATAATACCCGGTCCAAGTTCAAGTGCCATTGGTTTACCGGTGGCATAAACAGGCTCACCTACAGCCAAACCTGTTGTTGATTCGTAGACTTGAACTGTAATGTCATCGCCTTCTATATGTATGACTTCTCCAATCAGCTTAAGGTGACCGACGAAAATCATTTCTAACATTTGAAAATCTTTACTGCCTCTAACTGTCACAACAGGTCCGTTAACACCTGCAATTTTCCCTTTATCTAACACCTTCTAGTCACCTTCTTTACTCTATTTCTAGTTTGCATTTATGAACAAAGTCGTCTCGGGAATCTTCAAGCTTTCTTGCAAAGGAAGAATCAACAATCACTTGATTCTCTATATTACAAACTTTACAACCGCCAACCAGATTCACTTTTTTTGATTCACAAACAACTTTATAGCCTGTCTTTTCTTCTATGACTTTCATCAGTTGACGATCAGAATAATCCAAGGTAACAGATATATTCCCTTCACCAACCTGTGCAACTGCATCTTCTATTAGGGCTAAGAGATGTTCGATATAAGCATCTGTACCTTTAAATTCTATTAACCGTTCAAGTACTTTGTCATACATTCTGGCCAGAAGTTCATTACGTTTAGCTAGAAGCTTCATTCTGTTACCCATAATGACTTTAGATAACTTTTCATTCTTCTCTTGATCAATTTCAATCATAGCATTTTGAATGATCTCATAGGCTTCCGATAGAAGCTCTTTCTCTTTTTCTTCATTTTCTTTTCTAAGTTGGCGGTCAACTTCTTCAACTAGTTCAAGTCGTTCCTCACCAACATCTGCCATAACATCATTGGCAAAGTGTTCAAGTTTTTCTTCAATTCTACTCATTTTTTTACCACCTTATAGTTTAATGCCAACAGCTTCTCTTACATATCTGGTAATCGAGTCTGTTCCTCTTGAAGAGCCGTGTCTATCTGGTATTTCTACCACTAGTGGCATTGGGTAATTCATTTTAATATTATCAAGCACATCTGGTATTTCACCTGCAATTTTCTCAGTAATAACAAGTATACCTATTTCCCTGTCCTTCAAAACATCCTCGATAACCTTAATGGCATCTTCACGTTTATGGACAACAACACCTGTAACACCTGCGAGTCTCATACCTGTTTTAGTGTCAACATTATCACTTATGAGAAACATCTTCATAAGACCGCCTCCTTATTTGGGCTGAACTTAGTTACCAAGAATCATAATTGAGATAATTAGACCATAAATAGCAATACCTTCTGCAAGACCAACAAAAATAATTGTTTTCCCAAGTAGCTTTTCATTCTCTGAAATTGCACCAATAGCTGCCGAACCTGAAATCGCAACAGCAATACCACAACCTACACAAGCCAGACCTGTTGAAAGGGCTGCAGCGATGTACTTAAGTCCCTCTGAAGATGAAGCTAATGCTTCAACTGGCTCTGCTGCACTTACACTACCACCACTCAACATGAAGACAGCCGCACCAATCATAATGGCAAAAAATGTGAAGATGTTCATCCCTAAGAATGTTTTAACACTTGATGTCTTTGATGTTGATATTGCACTCTTAATGCCAACTGCAACTGTAGATAACACAAGAAGTAACGCAACCACTAAAATAAAATTCATTTCTATTTCCTCCTTAATAGCCATTTGGCTATCTTATAAAATATCATTTTCTGATTTTCTTACACTAAAAGGTTTAAATTCTGTACCATTACCATCATAGAATCGACTGAACAACTCATAGTAGGCAAGCCGCATACCCTGAATCCCCACAATCAGACCTTCTAAGAAAATTATCACGATGTTACCAAGGACCATAACGGCTATACCACCAGCTGTTCCAGCAGATTCAGATACCATCTCCGAAAGTTTATGGAAGGCTAAGAAAAAGCCAACATGGTTCAAGGCAAAGGCGCCAATTCTCATAAATGAGATGGTATTACTAAGGAATGCTAAGACCGTTTCTATCAGTTCGAAAAAGGCTTCGATGAAAAATCCACCTTTATCAGTAGGGAAAATATGACTCTTCTTATTGACATAATTCCCAAGAGGATGGGCCATAAAGATAATGATTAACGGTAAAATAATGAAAAGAACAATTACGATTGGGCTGACTGAAATGTTCAAAACCGTGGCAAGGACTATACCTAACACTGTTAAATAGAAGACTAGTCCAGCTACACCATTTCGGTCAAACAACAATTTACCAATATTCTCTTGATCATAGCTGTTCTTTATACTAATCACCATAGCAATCAATATGAGTACAACACCAACAACAATGGCTACTACAATTAATTCCAGCATAACATCCATCGTATGTATTGGCTTATAGTTCAACAATTCACCAAGGAAGTCTTCATAACCAAATACTGAGCCATAGACAAATCCAAAGACCACAGACGATGCACCAAGATATATACCCATCTTTGCAATAGTGACCCCTTTATACTTGTATAGTAAAAATCCAAACAAAGCAATGATTAGGCCTTGACCAACATCACCAAACATGGCACCAAAGAGTAAGATATATGTAATTGCTATAAAAATAGTAGGGTCATACTCATCATAAGATGGTGTGCCATACATACTTACAAGACTTTCAAATGGTTTAAAGAACTTAGGATTCTTAAGTTTGGTTGGTGGTTTACTCATTCTAATTGCATCATCTTCTTCAACAATACAGGTAACATGAGGTATCTTATCAACTTCCTCTTTAAACTCTTTCAGTTGGCTATCTGATATCCAACCAGTCAAGTAAAAGGCTTCTTTTGACCTTACTGCCAGATTTCTAACATCAAAGACACTGTCAAGTTGAACGACAAAGGTATAAAGTTCATCTAGACGTTTAATGTTGTTCTCAACATAAGAACGACACTGATCATCTAACTCTTTGATTCTCTTAGTGAGTTCTTCAATTTCCTCATTAAGTTGTTTAAGTGCTTCTTTAGGATAACCATTAATATCTGATGAAATCCTAATACGTTCAAAATAAATAGACGCAAACAAACTGTCTATGTTACCTTGTTGAGATCTAGGAGTGAAGTAAATAAGGAATACATCATCCCCTTCCCTTGAAATCTCAAATACGATACAATCCATTTCTTCGATATAGTCAAATAATTTCTCAAAACTATCCGTAGGCATTTTACCAAAACGGAATTTCATATAGTCAAAATCAAAGAACTTCTGAATTTCTATTTCAAGATTTTCAATAGGTTGTATTTGTTTCTTAAGTGTTAATTTGTGATCCAAGTCTTCCTTGAGAGAATTACTAATATGTTGAATTGTCTCAAGTTGTCTTTCATAACCATCAATTTCCGGTTCAATTAAAACAGTAGGCATGATGGTTACTGGTGCGTTCTCATCGTATTCAAAAGTGATATCAGCAACCTCACCTAATTTCTTAACTTTCTCAACCAACCCTTGGTAAGGGTTATCATCATCAAACCGATAAATACCTTTTACTGAATCTAGAATGTTATAGGCATTGATCAATTGAATTTCATGAGGCACAACATTTTGAATGACAAATGTGTCCAGGATTTTGATTGGTCCGGCTATGTTCACAAAGTGCATTTTTTCTACCATGTTATGACTCCTTTCTATGAGTTTCGTTTGGCCACATATGCCTGTACTTCTTTTGGAGATACTCTATATCTAACACCTTCAATGATGGTGGTTAAATTGACTATCTCAATTTCCTTAAGGAATATATAGCCTATAATTGGTGCTATGGTGAAAGGCAACTGTCTTATATTGGTTCTTTGTTTGTAGCCAGAATACCTATAAAAGCCATTACCCCAATGACCTGAATCATAGTCAATGATATGACCATATGGGCCTTTCTTAAGCAGGTCCATAACTGCCACACTATCTCTCGCTTCAACCAAATCAATCAAGTGCTGTCTTTTTAACTTATATCCACCTGGAATTAAATAGGTAAAAATACGTTCTTTACTTAAGCTGTAATATTTCTTAGCCCTATAGATCCACATCATATTCCTAAAATCCGCATCAAGTCCATAACTCATCTGCATGACTTCAGCGTCTTTACCACTTAGGGTTTTTTTGATCTGAATATAGAGTTGATTGTAATAATACATGTCTAGGGCCATCTCTGCTGAAAACATATTAATACGTGTATCCTCTTGTATTAAGGGTTTAAGAATGCCATAGAAATTGGTCCCTTTAAGCGTATCTACTAACTCTCGAATGTTCTTCGCTTGTAGAGACACATTAAAATCTATATTACTTTGACGCCCTATAAACAGAGTCTGCCTATTTATCGAACTAAGAGGTTTTCCTACTTGAAGGGTCCTAATCATCTTCTTCAAATCTTCAACTTCCTGTTTTCTATAAACGTATCTATATAGAGTTTTCTCTTTACCTTTTAGATATCTGGCGATTTTAAGTGCATCTTTAATCAGAGCACGGTATAGAATCACTTCAAGGTCACCACGGTGGACCTCATCCTCATCTATATCTTGAAAATTGTCTTTGTAATAAGTGTGATTCTTAAGATACAAAGCAATATCCTTAATGCTTGTTGCATTGGCTAGATGCTCAAAATCTTCATCAGTAAGCATTTTACCTTGCATAGCTCTGATTTTTGTGGCCAGATGACTGTATTTGAATACTTTTGTCATGGCTATCTCTCCAATATCAGTTTATATAAATCATCTATCCATTTCTCTTCGTTCTGAAGCACTTTAGCTTCCATCTTCTTCAATCTCTTATTACAGACTTCCAATTGCTCTTGCTGGAGTGCAGAGTTCTCACTTAATTCTTTCTCACGGATTTCTTTAATCTTCTGATGGGCATCACCAATGATCATCTCTTCTAGTTGCTTCATTTGATCTTCAGCTACTTGCCTTTTAACTTCATTCTCATGGTGAGTGCTCCTCATAATCTCTTGAGCTTTTTCTTCAATTTTGATGATTTTTTTAATGACATCTTCCACTTGCAAACCTTCTTTCTATAATTCTATTTTACCACATATTAAGGTTTAGGATGTAACTCCTCTTTTATTTTGTTAAGAACATCTTCGTCGCTTGCCCCCTTAATTTCTCGGTAATCAAAACCGTCAAGTTGTTTATCAAACTTACAGACACTTTTATAGTTACAATAATCACAAGCAGTCCTATCTTTTTCTTTAAAAGGTTCAGGGTTAATCTCACCTTTGACGATAGCTTTCCCTAGGTCTGCCACCTTCTGATTGGTATATGCTCTAACAAGTTGCAGAGCATCACTGTTCATTGTTTTAGACGATTTTGCTAATTCACCATTTGTCTTCTTAGTCACAGGTATGACCGATGACTTTTTAATAAATTGATTGTCTAGAGCAGCAATCACGGTGGGATCATCAATAACAATACCATTCATCCTCATCTGACTCAGTATTTGTTTGTCAGCTTCGTCTTTCTCTAGTCGTCTTGGCCCACTAATATAGGGATCATCTATCTTAAAGTAAAACATACCAGCAGGTTCAACTTCATTCCTATCGTTACTCTTCACTTCACAAGCAGCATTCAGATATACAAGTAGCTGCAATTGCAAACCCTCATAAACTTTATTCAAATCAAAATCATGACTTGATGACTTATAATCAACAATTGTCAAATAATGGCAGTCTCCAACACGAGCTTGATCAATACGATCAATTGTACCCCTAAGGGCCATCGTCTTACGATCCCCCAACTCAATATTTAGAGTGGATAAATTATGTTCTTTACCATCAAAGCGCCATTCTGAGTCTGATGGTCTAAAGATACCTTTACTAACCTGATAGCCAATTGCCCATAGTGCTTTATTAAGCATCTGGGATAAGCGGTCTAAGCGATAAGCGTTTCGACTGTTATCAAAGAAGACAGCGTACTGTTCTTCCCCAATCACATACTCAACCAACTCATTGACCCAACTCACTCTCAAGTCATCGTTAATATCCTTCCAGTCGACGTTTCGTTGTTGCACTCTTTTGGAAAACAATTCAATTACCTTGTGAAAGATCATACCAAGCTGTGGCATTGTAATTTCATATTTCTCTCTTTCATTTGCCTTAAGCCCATAGGTCATAAAATGAGCAAAAGGGCATGCAGCAAACTGTTCTAACCTTGTCACACTATTTGCTAAGGTGTTACCAAATAATAAGTCACTTGATAAGGCTTCAAGTGGTCTCAGTTTCTCATGTTTTTCTCGCCCATTTAAAGCAAATTTGAGACGGTTATTATAGGTTTTTGAAGCCGTTAAAAAGCTTTTAATGGTCTGGTGTCCCTCTATACTTTGTTGCAAATGTGAAATGTAATCTTTATAAAGGACACCCTCAGTGTACGCGATTGGCTTTTGCTCATATAATCGGTCTATATCTAATTGACGACAATTAGGAATGATCTTTTTGATCATATGTATGAGATGTGAAGGTCTTGTTGCCTTTCCTTCATCATTACTTGTTGTATAACTTAAGTATAATTTGTCAGTATATCTAAGCATTGCCACGTAGACATAAAATTGATCACGGAATAAATTGGACATGGCTGTAGGTGCTAAGCTTAGTCCCTTATCACTTAATATCTTTCTCTCTTGATCGGATATGAGTCCTGTACCATCTTGAAGTCTAGGTACAACCCCTTCGTTAACACCGATGACAAAAAGACACTTCTTATATTTGAGTCTAGTTCTAGCCAAATCTCCAATAATCACTTGATCGACGTTGGCTGGTACAAGACCAAGTTCCAATTGCTCAATTCCTGCTTGTAGTAAATCATAGAACGCTTGGATATCCAGTAACTCCTCATTGCTAATCCCAACCATTTGATCTAAAAGTTCTATCATTGATTTATAAATCTGATTATATTCCCGCGCTTTTTCAAAGGCTAGATTTTCTGTAAAGCGGTCTGCTTTTTGGGTTAATTTATCTTCAAGATTATGAGCAAGCATAAGATCATAGAGTCTTTGAACATGTTCTTTTACAGTTGCTTTTCCCCTAATTTTATGGTCCAAAAAGATTTGTACAATGGTCTGACGTGCCATATTAAGTGTTTCTAGCCGGTTGACACACGCATCATCTGTAGCACCTGCATAGATATCTGGCACCTTGTAAACCCATTCATTAGTCCACTTCTTCCAACCTCTTATACCATAACGTATGACATAATTTTCAACATAATCCAATAAAGTCTGGTCCATATCTACAAAATCCGACTTTAGGTATTCGAACATAGACTTCGCATCTAAGTTGTTTTTATATATTTTTAGAATGGCCATTAGAAAGCTAACTGCTTCGTTAGTTGCCATCAGTTTCTTTTGATCTAAATAGTAAGGAATTGTGGACTCTGTGAATGCTTCATTAATGATCTGGTAATGGTTACTCAAATCACCTGATAGTATAGCAATGTCCTTATACCTATAATCGCCTTGTCTTACCAACTTATGAATACTATCTCTTACATACTTGATTTCTTGAGATGTGCTAGAACACTGATTAATCAAGAGACCCTTGGCATCCTGGTTATATACTTTATAAGGGTATTGATATAAGCTTTCTACTAAGGCATTTCTAACAGGTTGTTCTCTTAACATTTGAAACTTTATAGTATCCACTTCAATATCTGGATAAGCTTCCAAACCACTTATTAACTTTTTATATGTCAGGTGGCTTTCATAGTACAGATGATGTTCTTCAATACTCACTTTAGTTAAGATATCTGGATTTACTGTTATAGCAATACTGACATTTTTACATATAGCCATTAGTTTGAAAATCAATGCATACTGTATGGGTGTGAACCCGTAAAAACCATCTATATATAAGTTTACTTTCTTTAACATGTCACTTTTTTGACACTGATTAACCAATCTTTCCATCACAGTTTCACCACTCAAGTAGTGGTCTTTAATCTTCTCTTGGTATTTCAAATAGAGTTCTTTGCTATCTTTTAGTTTTATTTTTAACAAGCTCTGATTCAAAACTTCAATAGTTTTATTAAGTGCAGGCTCATCTATGGTGTATCTTGAGAATTCAGTTAATAAGCTACGACACTCATTTACGTAACCCTTTTTGTGCATATGTTGGTTTAGAAAAGGAAATGACTCTTTTGATGATGACACTATGGAACGAATCATCATGTTCTTGCCAATATCTGAAAGAACAGTTTGTCCTGCTATTTCTAGATCATCACTAAGACGATACGCTAGTCGAGCAAAACTTAATATTTCTATGTTTGTGATACTATGTCTTGGATGTTTGCTTACAAGCTCATGTTGGACATCTAATGAGGCTTGTTCGGGCACGATGATAATGTGGTGATCTTTGTGATCATCACTTAGAGAATTAGAAATTAGTGCATCATAAATATGTTGTGTTTTTCCGGATCCAGTTTTGCCCACTAAAAGTTTAACAGCCATTTGCCCACACCTAACTACATATTATAATTTTACCCTATCTTCTATTATAAGACACTAAAAGGGTTTCTGCCTTATATAATACTAACAATTATTATTCCATAATATTACTTTTTTTATGCACTTTGACAGATATGTTTATATAATGGTTTTCGCCATCTAAAAAGGAAGGTGCCATATACACCTTCCTAATCAAGCTTCATTCAATATTCTTTTAATTTTGGTCAACGGCCTCTTTATCATAGATGATCAGTTCAAGTTTACTTAATTTGTCTTCATTATCACCTAAGAACTCTTCCATATCTGATGGAATCACCAAAGTCTCAGGATTACCATCAGAAATATACTTTAGATCTTTATGTTCTTCATAATATTCTAGGAACCACCATAAATCCTGTATCTCCCCTTCTGATCCTCTTACTCTTGGCGTTGTAAGGGGTGTAAAACGTCTATGTAATGGTGGATAAAACTTAGCACTTGGACCTTCTCTAAAAGCCACTTCATAGTTTAAGTCAAAAGATTTATAAGAACCTTCGCTCAGCAAAGGAATCAAACTGCTTTCTGGTTTCGCTCCATATGGATAAGTTAAGGCGAATAATCGATACTCAGGTAATACTTCTGCTATATATTCATCTACCTGACCAATTTCCTTTTGAAGTGCTTCAGCAGACAGAGACTTAAAATTTGCATGGGTAGCAGAATGATTGCCAATTTCATAGCCGTTCTCAAGTAACCAGGTTAGTCTTTGAATATCATCACCATCACCCCGAAAATTGCTTCTTGTATCGTGAATATACAAGGATGCTGTTTTGCCAAAGTCTGGATGTTCTTTAGCGAAGTCTTCGATAATTCCTATAGCTGAATCAGGATTAACTACCAATTCTCCATCAACTTCAACTAGAGAAAAGGTCGTCGAAAGACCATCATCAAAGGTAAAAACTATTGGTGTCTTACCTAGAGCAACATTTATAGTTCCGTCTAAGTAGTCTCTCATTGTTGTTAACTCATATCCATGGTCATACATAAATGTTAAGTCTTTGATAAAGTTATCTTTGGTCCTATGATAGGGTGGTTGGTCTTTAATACCATGGTACATAACCACCATAATGTGACCCAATTCGTTCACTTGATGTAAAGCATAATCAATCTCTTCTTCCAAGATTTCTTCTTCGTCTTTTACTGTATTATCTGAAATAACCTCATTATTCGTCTCATTTGATTGATTTTCTTCTATAGCCTCATTTGAATCTACATCGTCTTCATCACCTATCTCAGTTTCGGAGTCCTTATCAATCACTTCATTATTCACTTCTACTTGACTCTTGTCTTCTTCAACTGAAGGTATCTCTTCTTCATCTATTGGGTCCTCAACCCTTTTAGAAGCACATGAGGAAACCATGATCATTAACATGATCATGGCTATGATAAGCCTTACTATTTTTGTCATTATAAGGACCAGTCTTTAAAGTAATTCTCTAAATCTTCATTGATAATGGCAGCGAGATACTTGTCCACCATCATAAATAAATCTGCTTCATCCTTTAGCACAACTTCAACTGAATCACCTTTATAATTAAGAAAAGTACTCTTCTTTTTATGTTCAACAAAAGCCTCTAATAGGTTAAACCATTTAGCTATTGCCTCTTCACTTATTTCTTCATAGCCATAAAATTCAGCTCTAATTTCTTCTTTAAAATCTTCATAACTTATTTTTAACATATTCTTTCCCTTCTATGGTTCAATAATCTTTAATTTTTGGTGTAATACACGAATATCTAGTGGAAATATAGGTCCAACTTCACCATCAATATCCGTTTCTTCAAAACCTTTAACACCATTTAGACACTCAATCTTAATTTCATCACTCTGAAAGAATAAGACGTTTTTATCAGTTAAATGTTCCCCAATTAGTATTTTCCCAAACAAACCAGGTATATCTCCTACATGACAAGCTTTAATTCCTACAAAATCCATTTTGCCATCGGATATGTTGGCATCAAGGCCCAAGCGGTTAAAGCCACCAGCACTCGAGCCATTCAGTACAAGAAACAGATAAAAATCATCTACAACTGTTTCATCTGAATTACTTATTCTAAGTTTAAGCTTAGTAAAGCTGGGTAACTGCTGGAAGCCCTTAATATAATAAGCCAACTTACCAAGTGTATTCTTAAGTTCAACATCAATATTCTGGGAGATATTAGAGAAGAGACCTCCACAACATACATTAATGAAAAAAGCGTCATTAACACTGCCAATATCAACAGAACCAATCTTCATCTCAGCAATTCTGTCCACTGCTTCTAATAGATCAGTAGGCATACCGATATGCATGGCAAAATCATTTGCTGTACCTGCTGGTATAACACCAAGAGGTAAATCAATCCCCTGGTTCATCATAGCGTTAACAACTTGGTTAACTGAACCATCACCGCCAGCGACGATAATAGCTTCACAACCAGTCATATCTCTATCTATCAAAAATTCCTTAAAATCGTCTGAGCTTGATGTTCTAAATATACGAACTTCATACCCCTTTTTCTGAAAGGTATCAAGAAATTGGTCTAAGTACATTGGGAAAAATCTTTGCCCAGCCATTGGGTTATAGATTAATTGTATATACGACATAAGTCACCTCCATGTCCTAAGCTTATTATACAATAGTGCTTGTGTTAAAGAAAGCTTTTATGATATGAATAGGTCCATTGTCTGAAGCAAAACATATAAACGTATGTCAAAAAAAAGAGACCAAACGGTCAATGTCATTAAGTTAAGAATAATCTAAAGCAGTTATTGGAAGTTTGTATGTTTCCAATACTGCTTTTTTTACTTTTTATTACTTTTTGGCATAGTTAATAAAGCAGACTCCACTCTGCTTTATTTATATTCTTTTAAATCTATGCTACTCTATATAGGAAGCTAACTGCTGACTTGTATTTGACTTTTCGAGGGTCTTTTCGTCCAGGTCTAACAGGTAAGATACACTTTTGAATCAAAGCTTCAACATCTGGTGGCGGCATATCATTTGAGGTTTTATAGAATTCTATGCATATAGCGATTGCAATGGTGAAATTCACTTGATAGGTATACTTTCTATCTTTCTTGTGAATGACTATATGTGTTGTTATTACTTCGCAGAAGTTATACATTGTTAACCTAGCATAAATTTCCTGAAGGATATACGCCACCTTTTTTGAATGAAAATTCGTCAATCCTATAGCATACTTTAATTCCCTAAAGGACGTTTCCACACCCCACCGCATATGATAAAGCTCTTTAATCAAGTCTGATGAAAACTCACTTCTATCAAGATTAGTAATAATAAGCTCGCAAGTACTTTCTGAAATAGGAAATCTAACAATACGAAAGCTAAACGGAAATACTTCTTTGCTATCTGTAGGTAAAAAATCGAAATGCACATTTGCTGGTAGAAACTTATATAGTTCTGGTTTACTCTTGACTTCTTTGGTTTGCCTTCTTGTCATAAGGAAATCAAAATCTAAATCAAAACTATTTTTATTAGGTAAGTTCAAACCAGACGCAATCCCATTACTAGTTAAGTCTTTAACTCTGATGACGTAGTGCATTCCTTTTTCGGCGATATGTTCAAATACGTTGTAATTCTCGTAACCACGATCTGCAATGATAATTGCTTTCTCAGGAGTAGGAATTCTGTTTACCATGCGAATTAGACTACGACGTTCGCCACCTTTTCCATCTTTTCCAAACTCTACATGAGCATCTAGATATACTCTGTTAAGAAGATCATAGATAACATTTAAATGAACCTGATTGACGCCTTTTGCGTTAGGACCATTGGAAATATAAGTACTAGAATCCTTTGGATTATGAGCGATAGATATATCAGATCCATCAGCAGCAAACAAGCGGTAACCTCTGAACATTTGAGAATCTACAACCGTTTCTGTAAAAAGTTTAAATAGCATTTCAAAAGCTTCAGGTAAAATCTTATCTCGCTGTTGTATAAAGGCAGAAGGGGTTGGTGTAGAAGTATTAAAAGAAAAATACTTCATCATTTCAATATTCAAGCTATTTCCACCTGCTGATAGTAACAATCGTATTACATCGTTGAAGGGAAGTTTTCGTTCACGCGTAAAATCTCTTTGAGGATTTTTAGTAAACAACCATCTTGTCTCGTTGAGTTTTGAAATAGTCGTATCGAGTTTCATCTTCACATAATTCGGATAATCATTCATGGCAAGCCTCCTTAAAATAAGTTATATTCAAGGGGCTCCGCCACATTTTTTGACTAATTTGTCAAGTATTATATGAAATTTATTACAAAAAATAAAAGCCTTATATCAGTGTAAAACTGATACAAGACTTCGATTATTCTTAACTTAATGACATTG
>PPCM01000294.1_pt1 | contig 58491 bp, 31 predicted proteins | sample 1555541 | NCBI WGS metagenome assembly PPCM01 (sample SAMN05284479, study PRJNA326546) | Marine sediment metagenome, whole genome shotgun sequencing project. | isolation source: marine sediment | place: Germany: Wadden Sea | collected 2012-09-05 | reverse complement strand
AGGCAGATGGCGATGGCCCCGCCGAAGAGGAGCGCGATGATGGTGACGGACAGGACCGCCCGGAGGTGCAGGGAGGCGAAGGACGCCGCCGTGCCCGACATGTCCAGCTTGGCGACCTTGGAGGTGTGACGCGCCTCACGCCGGTCGCTCATCTTGACGACCTCGAGCTCGTCGGCCATCCCGTACAGCTCGTCGATGTACTGCTGGTACCCGGACTCGTTGCCGAAGAGCTTGAGGTACTGGGCATAGGCCCGCAGCACGCGCGGGGACGGGCGGGACAGCAGGCGGCCGTACAGCTTCTCCATGGACGACACGAGCGAGTTGATCTTTGTGGCGGTCTTGAGCACGGCGTTGACGCGCGTCATGGTCATCCGTGCCCCCCGCTCGGCGACGATGAGCTGCCAGAACTGCAGGATGGCGTCCGTGAGCTTCTTCTGGCTCCGGATGAGCGTCGCCATGTTGCGCTGCTCCTCGAGCTTGTCGATGACGGTGGAGTCCTCCTGCAGCGAGTTACGGTACTTCCGGGCGACGTAGTGGAAGTATTTGGTGTCGAGACACGGCCCCAGCCCGGCGAAGGCCTTGCTGGTCATGTTGATGGCCGACTGGACGGTGCCGGGCCTGTAGCACGCGGTAAAGAGGATATAGGCCATGGCCTCGAAGGACGACGTCGGCCAGCGGGCCCGGGTGAACTGGAACAGCCTCATGCAGACGTCGATCTCGGAGTTGAGTCGGGATCGGTGGGCGGCGAGCTGCTGCTTCCACTTCTCGGGCAGGTCGGAGGTCTGGATGTCGCCCTGGGCCGACGCACCCCCCGAGAACTCCAGTATGGTCATGGGCACGCGGTGGTTGATGCGGGCGATGCCTCTTCGGCACTTCCTGATGGTGCGGTGTGAGTGACGGAGGGCCAGGTCGACCTGGAACGGGAACATCAGGCGGGGCGGGTGGACGGAGAGGATGTCGGCCGCGGAGACGTCGACGTTCTCCGCCGCCGCCCGTGTGAGGAGGGCCCGGACCTCGCGTCGGAAGGCCGCCATGGGGATGTATGTGACGAGGTATAGCAGTGGGCCAAGGGCGGCGAAGAGGGGGGCCAGGACGGCGAGGACGATGAGGGCGGGGGCCACACCGAAGGGCATGGTGAGACACGCGATGAAGGGGGCGAAGAAGGCACACCGCAGGGCACACACGGCCACGGAGTAGTAGGGCAGGAAGATGGCGTACAGGGGGACAATCATCGCCATGATCACGGCCACCACACCGCCGAGGACAGTGGGGCGGGCCCGGAGCGCGGGGATGTTGTAGGCTACGATGACGGATGCCTTCATGAGCACCCCCGCGATGTCCACCCTGTTGTGCATGGCGGCCAACGCGTTGGACGATATGGGGGAGGACGAGAAGTGCGTGGAGGTCGTCAGGATGGTCGCCATCAGGAGCACGAGGAACATGCCCGTGGCGAGGAGGCCGATGGCGATGTCCGTGGGGTCGGCGATGGAGCCGGTGAAGACAAGGGCCGACAGGACCGAGAGGGCGGGGATGAAGAACACGTGGTTGAAGGAGAGAATCACCAGACGGACGACGCGGATCAGGAGCATATTGGGGATCTGGCTGAGCTGCAAAGAGCGGGCAATAATGTACAGGATGAGCAGAACGGCCGCCGCAAAGGCCGCGATCAATCCGCCGAGCACCAGAAGGACACTCCGGTCGATCAGCGGCGTGAATGGCGACGCACAGATTACAGGGATGTATTGCTGCACGGTGTGAGCGGCGCCGGGCCACTCATAGAGCGCTTCGTCGATGCAGAACGTCGAGAATATAACGAGCTCCAAAAACGAGACGACAGACGCCAGGACCCAGAACACCTTGATAGGGCTGTTGGTAAGGTACATGAGCTCAAAGAATGTGTGTTGGAGGCCAGAAGCTGTGGACAGCGAGACAGTAGAGCCCGTCATTGCCGACGAACCGACGCCAGACTGGTTCAAGATCGACCGCGTCCCTTGACTGGACGCACGGTCACTGAATATCTTGCTGTTGCGACTGACGGAACTAGTTCCGTCATCTATGTCCATTTTCCGCGACAACTTTGCAACGCGATTGAGCAAATCCATTCCCTTTATATTTTCTCGGATAAGCCACTGCACCACCAGTACCCTATTGTGAAACGCACCCCGCTACTGGGGCATTTCAAATTCGTGTATTTTCCGGCCAACCGTTGTGGCGTACCGTTACCACAAAACGAAACGAGGGAAACCTTGTTTATGTATTCCGTCGCCCCGGGCTCACCGACCGATCACATCCCGCCACTTGCTGTGATCGAGCTTCCCCAGCTCGTCCGGAAAGTGGCGCACGGCCCGGGCCAGGTACTTGGCGACGTACCGAAGTTCATCGTCCAGGCCCGTGACGCCGCGGGACCGGAAGCCGCCGGGCACCATGGCACTGCTGCTGAACCAGGGGGCGACGGTGATGGTCATTTCGGGGTTTAGGGCCGATGCGGTTGGGTGGTTGTCGACGAAAATGATTGTCGACCCCGAAGCCAAAGTGTCCAAAAGGGACGCCGGCTTCACAAAGTGCACACGGCGGATCAGCGTGTCTTCCTGACTCGCATCGTCTTGCCCGGGTGGTGCTATTGGCTTCACTGTTTTCTCGCGGATGAATGACAGCGTCACGCGGCGATCCAGCACAAACTTCAAGGGTGCCCCACGATCGCCAAGATTCAACTGGGACACAAGACTGTCCACCATATCTGGCTTGGCCGACGACCACACAGCCACGTCGAACCCGAGGCATGTGGCGGTGCGGAGGAGCCTCTCGAGGTGCGGCCGGACGCAGGCCTCGGAGAACTCGGTGGGCGTGGGGTCAACGATGGTCTGGACCAGGTCCAGCACCAGAAGCCGCTTCTTACGCTGGGTATACTGCGGCGAGGCGACGCTGGTCGGAATGATGCCCCGCTGCAGCGCGCGCTGCTTGAGCTTGAGGGCATGTGCATTGCAGTAATCCCACGTCTCACGCCTCATCCGGATCTCGTGCGTTCGGAAGAACCAGCGGCGCCCCCGGGGTCGGTCCTGGTTGTGATGTTCCTTCTTCACAAGGGCCCCTATCGGCGGGGCGGATGCAGTACAGTCTGCAAGGGCCTTTTTGTTGGGTTGGACGAGCGGCCTCCGAGGAAGCAGCTCTTCGTTCACATCACATGTAGGTTCGTTCATGTTGGTTGGTTGATGATGCTTCATCACTTGTGTAGCGTGGCTGCCACACATTCGTAGTGAGATCTGACACCATCTTACAGCTCGCGGCGATTCACAGAGCTGTACAGCGGCTCAAAGACGGGAATCATGACACAAAAGGTAGGATTGCGTGCGTGGTGCGCCCCACTGCCTGTCCACTGCATGAATCGTCTTTCGTTGCACCCTTTTTTCACATGTCACCAGCACGAGAAAGTCGGCCAAAATCATCTAGCAGGGTGTCGGTCGCCAGCCGATCTCGGGTTTGGCAAGCGCAACACCACGACATTTCATCAACACCCATCAATTTTGTGAACCAGACGACAGCACCGTAAAAAGTTCATCGCCAATTGCTGTCCCATTGGAGTACCATTTATAACCATCCGCCCCAGACCAGTCACCCGTCGTTAATGCAGGCGCAGTAGAGCCTCGTGGCGTGGCGGAGCTGTGCGAGGGTCTCCCGCATCGGGGTGCCCGTCGCCCGGCGCCACAACTCGGGGAAGTCGGCCCCGCGCTTCCCGCACGCGCTCGCCAGACAATGGCCCAGTCGCTGGTTGGCGGTGGTGGCGCGCCCCTTCTCGACGCTGTTGGGCTGTAGTAGCCCCGCGAAGTATTGCCCAACGATGAACAAGTCGAGGCAGGCCGCCTCAGGTAAGGCCCCTCGGTCCAGCACCGCCACCGCCATCGAGCGTTGAGTCGCCTCTATCAACCGGTTCACGACGGGGTCGGCCTGGATGCCGAGGTCGCCACACTCGGCCGCCGCCAGCCCGAGGGTCAGCACGATGTCGGCGGCGAAGGGGGGCAGGCGGGCCCCGGTGTCTGTGACAACTGTGGTCTGGGTGGCGGTCGGGGCGACTGCTTCAGTGACTGTGGCGTGTACCCCAGCGACTCTCGATGCTAAGTGCCGGTCGATAAGGCAGGCCTCGAGCGTCAACAGGGCCCGTTCACACGCCGGGAGCTCCCCGAACAGAGGCCCGTCGTCGGTGGCGGGCCGGCGGACACGGGCAGTGGCGGGGGCCGACGCGACCGACGGGGACAGCATCAACTGGTCGTCGACCACCGGGCGGAGGCGGGCGGCCCGTCCTTTGCCGAGCGGGGTAAGGTGAAGCGCCGTGCCGTGACGGTGGGCAATGTCAGGCAGCACGGTGACGCGGACGGCCCCGGCCAGTGCGATGGCCCCTGCCAGCGACACCCCCTCGCGCCAGTCGCCCGAGGCCGCACCCGAGGCGCCCGACGTCATGCTCGGGGCTGATGACGATAACAGCTCGTCGGAGGCGGACGCGGTGTCGTCAATGACCGTCATTCGGTGGACCACATCACACATAGCCACGGTGGCCTTCTGGAGGGTGGCACGGGCCAGATCGGGTGCGATGTCGTCGGGCAGCCCGGCCACGACTCGGCTGTACATCGCGCGGACTAGGTCGACCGCACGGGGGGTCCCGATCGCACCCTGCAACAGAACGGCCAGCCGCCCCGCCTCGGCCGCCACGACCCCGTCGACCACCTGGACGGCCAACCGACCGGCCAGGTCGACCAAAGGCTGCATCGCATGTGCCCCCAAGGGCTTGAGGGCCTCGGCAGCGTCCATCACGGCACGGAGCGCGTCCCGGGGCTCGGTGGCGGCGGCGAGGGCCCCCGCGATGCAGGCGACGGACGTGCGTTCCAGGGCGGCGGTCTGGGCGGGGGCAAGGGGTGGATAGCGGGGCAGCCCGTCCTTCTTCACCGTTGCGGATGATCGCTGGGAGACCTTACCTGCAGTGTGGAGGGCGGCGACCTTATGGGCCACACGGAGTACGTTAAGCCACCGGTCGGCCGCCTCGAACGGGTTGGGGCGCGTCTCGACGTCCCGACGGAGGTTGGTGTGGATGCCCTCGAGGAACAGTAGGGCGGGGTCGACCGGGTGGCCTAGCTCGATGAGCAACGAGACGATGTCCTCGCGGCGGGTCCGATCAGCAGGGGTGAAGGGTGACCCCAGCTCAGCGACGAGCGACGCGATGTACTGGTCCAGGAGGCGCTGGAAGGCGGCCAGCACGGCCAGCAGTGCCGGGGATGACGTCTTGGCGACGAGGGCCTGGTGCTGGATGTGGAGGGCGCGCACAGCTGGGAACGAGGACTGGTCCACTGCCTTCCGGAGCTGGGCGATCAACTGGAAGTGGTCCCGGTGTGTGTTGATGATATTGAGCAGCGTGTCGATCTCGACGGCCTTGTCTCTCGACGTCTGGACCGTCCGGAAGAGCTTCTCCCAGTCCCCCAGCACCTCGGCCACACCAGTCGCCACCAAGTCCGCAGAGTAGGCCGGAAGGTCCGTCAGGCCGCGCGTCAGCTCGATCTGGGACCGCGCCGAGTTGACGAACCCGGTAAACTCCTGCACGATGAGCGAGTGCTGCTGCCCCGTCGAGTTCGCCAGTTCGTCCTGGATCTTGCTCATCTTCTCGCGTAGCTTGTCGACAGAGAGGTCCTGTGTCAGTTGGCTGGCTTGTAGCGTGTACATACAGATAGATTCTTGAGCAGATACTCGTCGGGGTCAAAACAGTCCGATCGAAAGTCGGTGGTGGTCTGGTTATGGCCCATCATCGACGTTCCAAGCGAGTAGAGCGAGTTCTCGATGAATACTTCATCATCCATTAGAATCGCTGTGGGATATAGTCGTTTTGTCTTTGCTGAAAGATAATTCAATGTCCTGCTCCGGTTGCCCATGCGACTCTTACCACCTGATACGGTGCATCTGACAGCCGATCACAGCGCGTTCGGTTGACTTATAAATAACAATCACGAGTGAGCTGTTTAATGTGCATCAGTCGATTCTCAGGCGACCCACGGGAAGACGGCGACGCGCGGCCTCATCATGCCGAGGAGTAGCATGGGCCCGACCTGTGCAAGGCCGAGGAAGAAGCCCATGTAGTTCCGCCGCTGGAGAACGCGAGCGTGGACGGGGCCGGCGAGCGGGGCGTTCTGGGCGAGGGCCATTTCGGGTGGATGGTGGACGATCTTCCCCGCAATCAGGCAGCGCATGTAGAACAGAGCGAACGCCATTGCGGAGTACGCAAGGACAACGTAGTACAGTGGCCGGTAGACCATCGACGCCAGCATTGCCGCGAGTAGCCCGATAAACTTGTACTGGGCGACCGCGAGGACCTCGATGATGGGCCCGTGCTGTAGGTGGAGCCGGGCGGCCGCGAGCTTGAAGGCGAGGATCTCTAAGGCCAGCAGGGCGATCACTGAGAAGAGACAGAACGACAGGTGGCTGGGGTCGAACTGGCCGCGGTTAACGTACCCCATCCCACACACGACAAGGTATGAGATGATGGACATGAGCCCCAGGTACAGGTCGGGGCAGTTGGCGTCCTCGCTGGGGGGGACGGGCTTGTCAATGCCGTCCACAGACCGCACGATGCGTCGGTAGTCGTGCTTGAACGGGAATAGCACCATCACGAGCTTCTTCATGATGTATTGGTTCGTTACAGAGAAGTAGAACTGGATACGGGGGAGATTGATAACGCGCGAGAGGAAACTCTGGCCCTCGTGGATGATCCGGGACCCATACGCCTCGGCACCGTACTGCATCGCCATGCGCGCAAGGGGTGCACCCAACGCACTCTCATCATCGTTTCCTCGAAGCGATGGGATCATGTTTTGTAAGTTTCGAGTTTCGTTTGGCCAAATAAATTGCAGGCAGTACCATCCCGCACCCGCGTAGATCCCGCGTTAGATAACAATCACAACACAATACAGCGTCGGCTCCAGGCATCTCCACGCGCTATATAATGTCCCTCAACTATTTATAACATACAACTATAACCTATCTACTCCGCTGGACTGGTGCCCTCGGGCCGGCGGGGCATCTCAGACCAATCCTTGCCGGACTGGAGCGGCTCCGTCTGGTCGAGCAGGCCTCGCAGGGTGGGGTCGTCGAGCTCCACGACGGACTTGCACATGAAGATCTTGCACGAGAGCGTCCCGAGTCGCCGGGCGTCGTCATCGTCGCCCTCCTGGTCGCCCTCGGGGTACGTGCTGAGCCTCTTGGTGATGGCCACGGGCTCGAGGTCGATCTCCGGCAGGTGGAGGGCGAGCGGGCCCTCGGTGATCATGAGGGTCGACTTGTGGAGGATGACAAAGGTCGGGGAGGGGCCGTCGACGCGCTGGGTGAGACGAACGGAGTGGCCCCCAAAGATGCAGGGCACAGACAACACGTAGTCCGTGGAGCGCTGCTCGTACGTGCCGCGGATGGACAGCAGCTCGACGGGTGTCTGGCGGTTCTTGACCATCACGTTGGGCATGCGGACGGCACACATGCACGCCCCGGGCTGCCCTGCCCCCCGCGCCGCCAGATGGTCGATGGACGTGCGGTACGAGTTCTCGCTGATGAGGATGGCGCCCGCCATGGCCGTGGACTCTATCCTCTGAGTCGTGTTGACGACGTCGCCCAGTACGGTGTACTCCATGCGGTCGATGGCCCCGATGTTACCGGCCACCATGGGCCCGGTGTGGATCCCGATGCCCAGCATGAGGGGCGCGTTCATCGAGGCGTGGTGGAACGAGAACACCCGGTTCTGCATGTTGAGCGAGGACCGCACGGCCCGGAGCGGCGACTCGGTGTCGGACACGCCGTGCTGCAGGTAGTGGGAGATGCCGTACAGCGCCATGATCGCGTCCCCGATGAACTTGTCGACGGAGCCCGATTCGAAGGAGATGCACGGCACCGCGTCCGAGAAGTACTGGTTCATGAGCCCGATGAGCTCGGTGGGCGGCATCTTCTCGGACAGCGCCGTGAAGCCGACGATGTCCGCGAACAGGACCGTGGCGTGGACCACCTGGGGCACGAGGTCCTTCTTGCCGGCGATGACCTGGTCGACAAGCGGCCGGGGCAGGTACTTGCACAGGGAGCGGCGGATGTTGGCGTTGGTGGTGGCCTCCCAGACCAGCTGCTGCGACTTGAGGGCGACGGACAGCTGGTGGCCGACGGCCGTGGCGATCTCCATGTCCTTCTTGGTGAATTGGAAGTCGGTCATGCCCTCAATGACGACGAGCCCCAGGAACTCGTGGCCCCGCTGCTGGGACGACTTGAGGGTCATCGACGGGCCGTACAGCGTGCTGTGGAGCGACGACGTCTTGGAGCCGTTGGGGGCACGCACCAGCAGGGGGATGCACATCATCGACGGGAGCTGGGAGGCCGCGGAGGTGCGGTGCGGGGCGAGGGTCGTGGCGGGGTTATCGTTGATGGACTGCAGGCCCCCATGGTCGTCTCCCCCGAGCGAGTGGTTCCGTGGGGGGAGCGCGACGACGCGGCACCGGTCAAAGCCGGCCTTGACGAGAGCACGGGGCACGCGGAACTCCGTCACACAGTTGAAGGCCTCCTGCTGCTCGAGGTCGGCGTCCGGGGAGCGCTGTGCGGTCGTGCGTTCCCTCGCGCGGGCGTTGATGAACCTCAAGGACCGCTCGGACCTGCCGCGGAGGAGCATGACCTGGTGGGCGTTGGTGAAGAGGTGCAGCATGACGTCGAGGACGTCGGTGACGATGGACTCGGCCATGTCCTCGCTGAAGGACCGCAGCCCGAGGATCTCGCTGATCCGGAGCACGGCGTTGAGGCGGCGGCCCGCAGTGATGACGTCCGTCTTGATGCGGGGGTCATCGGCCACGGAAGGGCGCCGGTCCTTGCTGAACGAGCCCTGGGAGATGAGGCGCGGCGACATGCACTGCTTGGGCTCGTTGATGTCGCGGAGATCGGCGGCACGGGGCGACAGTTTGTTGACCGAGTTGCGGCGGGACCCGAGAGGCGAGTCGCTGTCCGCTGACCGGTCCCGGTGGTGGCCGGGGCCGTGCGGGTTCTGGAGGGTCGGGTTGGCACACATGTTGACGGACCCGAGCCGAATGAGGGAGCCTACGGTGACGACACGCGGCTGCTTGGCCTCCAGGCGCTTGTCCTCGACAAACGACCCGTTTGAGGAGCCCACGTCCTCCAGCATGATGGCCATGTTGCTGCTAATGTAGATCTTGGCGTGGTGGCGGCTCAGTGTCAGATCGGGGATCGTCACGTCGGTGTCGACACCGCGGCCAATCAATGTCGGCGTGCGGGTCACTGGGAAGCGCAACCCGGACCGGATACCGTTCATCACCTGCACCTCGTAGCTAGTGTTGTTGGGGTCAAGCTGAAGATCGCCTTGTGCCCCCTGTATCTGATCTGTGTGAGAAGTAAGTGAAAGAACGACATACTATCCCAAATTCCGATACGGCGTTGTACTGACGGGTCATTCATTGGTTTAGGGTCCATCGCTTTGTCGGGAAGTAGTGATGATTCGCCAAGTTGATTCATTTCGGCAATGTGTGAATTTCTTGTTCCCGTTCCGCTCAGCCTTTTGAGAAAGCTTCAAAAAAAGGGGGCATTGTTGGAGTCAGTTCTTAGTTACTATTCATATGCTCGAGCGCATTGTGCTAGTTAAACCAACTATAATTCGATACTGTAATTTTAGCCGGCATCATCCGGAACCAACCTATTGGAACCGCAATGCCGGGTGTCGCCATGGTTCATACTGGGAGCTCATTCACCACATGATTGGTTTGTTGTCTGCGAACCCTGTTCGGCAAGATGACACTTGGCTATGGTAAGCACCGCACGCGGCACTATCTAACCTGGATGGACGGCCGTCGGGCGTTTCAGCGCAACATGCGTACGGCAGCGCGGCAGTTGACGATTCGGGACGAGCGGTTTGTTCCCCTTGTCCGGCGAAGATTCGACGACCCTCGAGCACAGTGGGCTGAGGACATCGGGTGTGCCCGGGCCCTGCGAAACACGGGATACGACCTCCCCAAGACCCGGCGCCTGCTCTCCCAGCTGGCGTCCACTCCCGTGCCTCGCCCGCCTGGCACACATCCCATGTACCACATCTATATTGAGGAGGGGTTGAGCGCGCTGGGACATCCGACCGTGACGAGCCAGGCGGCCGAGTCTATCGTCGACATCCGCCAGTGGAGCAAGGCTTCCCGGTGCTGGGATGCCGCGTTCGCCCGCATGGACAGGGACCACACGATGGATTTTCTGGAGTTTCTCATCGTCGTGGACTGCGAGGACCTCCCAGCGACAGCCGCACCTCGCCTCGCCCACCGGCTGCTGCGTGTGCGGCGACTACTAACCCGCTACCCTTGTCGGGCCGGTCCCATCGTGTGCATCAACGCACCCACCGTCCTGAGACTGATGATGATCCCCGCCCGGGCCAACCGCGTGTTCTGCTTCTCGACGGCCCGTGTGCTCGACGTTCTCTTAGACCCAGGCCCGGAGTGCCCCGTTGGCCTCACCGCAGCCCAGGTGGCCTCGAGGATGGCCGGGTGAGGACGAGAGAGAGAATTGCAGCAATATACGACACATCGTACCACTGTCCCGTCATAAGGTGCCATAAGGTGCCGGGTGATTGGAGGATCTATAAAAAAATTTCACACACACAGACCCCGACGGACTTTGTGTGCCCTTTAGATACTTATGGAGTACAAGATCGTGCTTTTGGGTGAAGGAGCTGTTGGGAAGACCTCCATTCTGCTGCAGTACACGAAGAAGAAGTTCGAACCCGACAGACAAATGACCATTGAGGCCTCGTTCAGGACAAAGAAGCTGAACATCAACGAGAAGCCATTGGTACTGAATCTGTGGGATACCGCCGGTCAGGAGCGTTTCCACTCCCTCGCTCTTGTCTACTATCGCGATGCGGACGCGGCCGTTCTTGTTTTCGACGTCACGGACCGGACGTCTTTCGACAGAGTCCAAAACTGGGTCCAGGAGCTGCACAAGAACATCGACTACGAGCCAGTCCTGGCGATCGCGGCCAACAAGATCGACCTCCCCAAGGCCCAGCACGAAGTTTCGGCTGAGGAGGGCGAGGCCTACGCCAAGTCGGTCGGCGCCGAGTTCTTTTTGACGTCCGCCAAGGAGCAGGACACCATTGCACCCATGTTCCTGGCCATCTCCCGCAAGCTGCTCGCTCAAAAGGGCTCCCGCGGTGGATCCAAGCAGAGCGCGTCGGGCGGCAGGAAGGGCCTGACCATCGAGGATGACGTGGATGACGATGGCACGCAGGGCGGGGGCTGCGGGTGTTAGATGATTACCTTATGTTCGTGTAAATATTTGGCCAACTCCTTCTGAGCGTTTGGAAATTCACTCAGCTGTGTTCTAAAGAGGGAGCCGTGGGTTCAAACAACGTCTCCCAGGCACATTTGCCCCTCGGGTGACATTGGGATACCATTGCTGGATTATCATAATAAACCGCATATAAATCGTATATAAACTGATCCCGGTACTTAGTCACTGGGCCATCCAAATAATTTTGCACACGGGGTCTGTCCAGTTGAAAGTCACAATATGCGCATTGAACAAACTAACTATACAGTTTCTCACGCAAAGAAATTCGGTGTAGCAATGTCAGGAGACAGCCGACTAGTTGGTTGGATCTCTAATCGCATTGCACAAGCACTAAACCAAAGTGTTGATGACGTTTCCGACGACATTAAGCGTTTTAACATGAAGGAAGACATCAACAAGTTTTTCACCGATCCCGGACGCCAGTCTCTGCTCTTCTTCCGCCAGACTGGTGATCAGAACCGCCTGGTGCTTACGGATGGCACCACTGAAGCACTGAAGGGCACGTGTGTGTACTTCCTGAAGCGCACTACGACGCGCGCTATCACAGCCGCGTCCGTTGACAACGAGGTGTTCTGTGGCAGCCTCCCGCCTGTGACGACACATGTTGTGGGCGACGACGAGAAGGCCAAGAACACGCTCCTTCTTGCGTTCTACACGATCCTTAACAACGTGTTCCGCTGCTCCCTCGAGGCCTCCGCCGCCAGCAGCAACGATTGGGGGGACATCGCCGCGGGCAGCCCCGTGATCGACAGCTACGTGTCGGACATGAACAAGTTCATTGATGCCATCGGTCTGGGCAACGAGGCCATCAGCGATCGCGTCACTCTTGTGGCGCCGGGCGACATATCCGAGTTCCGCAACGCCGGCGCGACACAGAAGCTGGACATCACGACGGTCGCCATCGCGCGCTGGACCCGTCAGCTGGAGGTGTTCCTTCACGACAGTGACCGGGTGCGGGTCGAGGGCGACACGGTTGGCCCCCAGGCCGAGCTCGAGTTCTGGAGGGGCCGAATGGCGAGATTCAACCAGATCACCGACCAGCTGGCGGGTGGGCCGGAAGGCTTCCTGAAGGAGGCCGAGACCTACATGATGGCCCAACTCGCCAAGCTCCGGAAGGCGGCGGCGGCAGAGGGCCGGGTGGGGGAGATGGACCAGGTCAGAACGGTGGCCCAGTGGAAGGCCGCCAAGGCTGCGGTCAACAGGGGGGCCAACGAGGCCAAGGATAACGTCAAGTACCTGTACACGCTCGAGCGAATCCTGGAGCCTCTGTACAGGTCCCCCGACCCAGTGCAGATGAGCGATGCCATCGCCCCGCTGATGTCGGCGGTCCAGATGATGCACAGTATCGCCCGGTACTACTCGTCGGCCGAGCGCATGACGGGGCTCTTCGTCAAGATCACCAACCAGATGATCATAGCCTGCCGCCGACACGTCCGTGGGTGCCCCAAACAGGCGGGCACGGACCCCGCCAAGAAGCCCACGATCTGGGACTCGGACTTCACCGAGCTCATGCAGCGGTTCGACGACTGTGCGGCCCTCAACAACGCCTACCAGGCCGAGTACAACCGCACTAAGGCGCGCGTCGCCGCCAACCCGCACGCCAAGCAGTTCGACTTCAGCCCCACCCACATCTTCGGGAACTTCAACCTGTTCTGCGCCCGGATCGAGAAGCTCGGCGCCGTCGTGACGACCATCGGCCAGTACCGCACCCTGGCACGGTGCACCGTGCCCGGCATGGAGTCGATCTACTCGGACTTCCAGAGGCTCGCGGACCTGTTCCAGCGGAAGCCGTATGACGCGCTCGACCACCGGTCACCCCAGTTCGATAACGACTACCGGACGTTCACGGCGGACATCACGGCGCTCGAGGGCCGGCTGCGGCAGTTCATCGACACCACCTTCGAGGAGCGCACGTCGACCCGCCTGGCCATCCAGACGCTGAAGCAGTTCCAGGGCGTGCTGCAGCGCCAGTCCCTCGCCGATGAGCTCGAGCAGAAGGTGCTCCTCGTCTTCGGCTGGTATGGGGCGGAGCTGGGGACCATCGAGGAGCAGTACGAGGCCGCCAAGGACGCGCCTCCCATCCCGACCGACCAGCCCCCGGTGTCGGGCAGCATCGCGTGGGCCCGCCACCTGCTGGCCCAGATCGAGGAGCCGATGCAGTGGTTCGGGGGGCAGTCGGCCATCGACACCGACGACGCCGTGCCCACCATCCAGCGGTACAACACGCTGAGCCGGACCCTGCTGCTGTTCGAGGACATGTGGCACGAGGCGTGGTGCCAGCAGACGTCCATGGAGGGTCTCGGGGCCAACCTCCTCACCCGGAGCGAGGCCGGGCTGGAGGTCGCGTTCGATAGGAACCTGGTCACCGCGTGCAAGGAGGCTGCGTGGCTCCAGACCCACGGGCTCGCCGTCCCCGACCACATCCTCGCCGTGGTGCGTCACGAGCAGCGGCTGGTCGACCACAACGACCAGCTGCTGGCCCTCGTCGCGGATGTCGCGGCGGCCGTCGCTGCGGTGCCCCCCGAGGCTGCCGGCCTCATGCGGCACCACATGACGGGCCTGGACAAGGCCCTGGAGCCCGGCGTGTCGGTGTTGACGTGGTCCAGCCTCAACGTGGGTACGTTCCTGGCCGACGTCCGGGCCACGCTCGACGAGGTCATCCGCATCACCGGGACCGTGGTCGACATCATCTCCACCCGGGTCCACACTAACTTGGCCGCTATAGCACGGACGTTGACGTGCCTGCTGCCCCGGGACGGCCGCGTGTTCACCATAGACGAGTACACCGCGGAGCAGACCGAGCACGCCGCCGCCGCCGCTCTGTCCATGGAGACCAAGTCCCAGCTCGCCGAGGAGGCCTTCAACGACATCGTCACGCTTGTCGGGCCGGATGTCAGCCCCGACGAGGTCGAGGCCTTCTACAAGCGGTGCCACGACCAGGCCTACAGCGCCGTGTACACCTCGACGTACCGGTCCCTCCGCGAGCTCCTGGCCCGGCTCCCCCCCATCGCCGCCGACACGGTGACCTCGTCGGCCCCGCTGTTCACCATCTCCCTGGAGCTGAGGATCCCCCAGCACGTGTTCGCCCCCACCCTCGCCGAGGTCGGGGAGGCCGTCACCACGACGGTCCAGTCCGTGCTCGGTGTGTCCCGCCACGTCTACTGTTGGGGCCAGCCACGTGCCCCCGCCGGTGCCGAGCAGCCCTCCGGCCTCAAGGCGTTCTTCGGCCAGGTGTCTCGCTCCCCCACGCTCGTCAAGCAATGCCTGGTGGCCCTGGGCCGCTATAACCGCCTCACGGCCATGGCCATGGAATGTGTGGCCGACTTCACTCAGTACGACCACCTTTGGAGTGAATCCAAGGCGGACACGTACCGGTCCTTCCTAGACACCGCGCCGACCGTCGACGAGTTCGGGACACGCATCGCTCACTACTCGGGGCTGCAGGACGAACTCACCGCCCGGCCCGACGTCACGGCGTTCAGCGTGCTGTCCATTAACATCAGTCCACTCAAACTCGCGCTTCTCAACGAGGTCGCCAACTGGAAGCGTACGTTCGCCACCAACCTCAATGAGCGGGCCAAGGCGGACCTCCTAAGCCTGTCCAGCTACATGACGGAGCTCGACGCGTCCCTCAGCCGGGATGTGACCGACCTGGACGACGTCGGGGCCGTCATGGCGTCCCTGGAGTCGCTACGCGGCACCGAGGCGGAGATCGACCACCGCATAGTGCCGCTGGAGGAGATGTACGTGATGCTGGCGAGGAACGAGGTCCATGTCAGCACCGAGGAGGTCGAGGCCTTCGAGAGCCTCAGATACAAGTGGACACAGCTGACAGGGCTGGCCCAGAAGCAGTCCGATCATATCTCCGAGCTGCAGCCCGCCTTCAAGCAGGAGCTCATCACCACCGTCGGTGCCTTCGTCGAGGACGTCGCCGCTTTCAAGACCGACTACGACGAGCGCGGCCCAATGGTGCCCGGGCTGGCCCCGCGGGAGGCCGCCGAGCGCCTCAAGGAGTTCCAGGCCGCCTTCGAGGACCGGGACCGGAGCTGGACGGCATACCGGTCCGGCGAGGAGCTGTTCGGGATGCCCCAGACGGAGTTCCCCGCCCTGGTCCAGATGAGAAAGGAGCTCAAGCTGCTCAACGCCCTGTACGGGCTGTACAGCGACGTCCTGAGCACGGTCTCCGGCTATGCGGAGATCCTGTGGTCGGACCTGAACCTGGAGGCCATCTCCACCCAGATGGCCGACTTCCAGGCCCGGTGCCGCCGCCTCCCGAAGGCGATGCGGGACTGGGGCGCCTTTCTCGAGCTCAAGAAGGTCATCGACGACTTCAGCGAGACCCTCCCGCTGGTCCAGATGATCGCCAACCCCGCCATGCGGCCCCGACACTGGGGCGGACTCGGGGAGCTGTGCAAGACCACGTTCGACGTGGATAACGAGGCCTTCAAGCTGCGGGACCTGATCGAGGCCGCGCTGCTCGACAACAAGGACGAGGTGGAGGACATCTGCAATGCCGCCGTCAAGGAGACAGACATTGAGGCCAAGCTCAAGACCGTCGAGGCCGACTGGATCGACCAGGAGTTCTCGTTCGCGTCGTTCAAGACCCGCGGGGAGCTGACCCTCGCGCCCGGGGAGACGGCCGAGCTCATCACGATGCTCGAGGACACCCAGATGATGCTAGGGTCCCTCGTCAGCAATAGGTACAACGCGCCGTTCAAGAAGGACATCATGCTGTGGGTGGCGAGGCTGTCCACGGCCTCCGAGGCGATCGAGCAGTGGCTCCAGGTCCAGGCGTTGTGGATCTACCTCGAGGCCGTCTTCAGCGGCGGGGACATCGCCCGCCAGCTGCCGATGGAGGCCAAGAGGTTCGTCAACATCGACAAGACGTGGGTCAGGATCATGTCGTCGGCCCAGGCCAACCCCAACGTCGTCCACGTCTGCTACGGGGACGAGTCCTTGAGGTCCATGCTGCCGCACCTCGCCGAGCAGCTCGAGCTGTGCCAGAAGTCCCTGTCGGGCTACCTGGAGACGAAGCGGAACCTATTCCCTCGGTTCTACTTCGCGTCCGACCCGGTGCTGCTCGAGATCCTCGGCCAGCAGTCGGACCCCCACTCCATCCAGACCCACGTCCAGTCGCTGTTCGACTCGGTGTACCGCGTCACATTCGACAAGGTCAAGCGCACCATGCTGACGGGCCTCGTGGCGCCCCAGGGGGAGCAGCTGCCCCTCTCGCTGCCCGTCGAAGGCACCGGGAACATTGAGGATTGGCTCAACGAGCTGGTCACCTCCATGCAGACCACCATCCACGACGTCATCCGGGAGGCGGCCGTCCAGGTCCACGTCGTCGGGCTTGAGGAGTTCATCGGCATGTTCCCCGCACAGGTGGCGCTACTCGGGGTCCAGCTGCTGTGGACACACGTCTGTGACCAGGCGCTGCAGAACGCCAAGACTGACAAACAGGTCATGGCCGCCGCCGCCAAGCAGAACGCCACGCTCCTTAACGATCTGGTCCGAATGACGACCCAGGAAATGACCAAGATGCAGCGTACGGCCCTGGGCACGCTCATCACGATCCAGGTGCACCAGAAGGACATCATCGAGGAGCTCGTGCGGCGCCGGGTCCGCAGCGTGACGGACTTCGAGTGGCTCAAACAGACGCGGTTCTACTACCGCACCGAGTCTGACGAGTGCATCATCTCGATCACAGACATCGACTTCGACTACGCCTACGAGTACCTCGGAGTCGCCGAGAGGCTCGTCATCACGCCCCTCACCGACCGGTGCTACATCACGCTCGCCCAGGCCCTCGGCCAGTACCTTGGGGGGGCGCCCGCAGGCCCCGCAGGCACGGGCAAGACCGAGACCGTGAAGGTAAGTAACTAACTAACTCGCTAACTAACTCAGGACATGGGCCGGTCGCTCGGCACCTACGTCGTCGTCTTCAACTGCAGTGACCAGATGGACTACCGCGGCCTGGGCAAGATCTTCCGGGGTCTCGCCCAGTGTGGCTGCTTTGGCTGCGTAAGTCACCCACCCCACCCAACCTTACCCAGTTCGATGAGTTCAACCGTATCGAGCTCGAGGTGCTGTCCGTCGCCGCCCAGCAGGTCGGCTGCATCCTGTCGGCGCTCAAGGAACACAAGAAGGAGTTCGTCTTCACCGACGGCCAGACGGTCCCCCTACTCACTACATGCGGTACGTCAGCACCCGCCCCACTAACCCAGCCTACTTCATCACCATGAACCCCGGGTACGCCGGTCGCCAGGAGCTGCCCGAGAATCTCAAGGCCCAGTTCCGCACCGTGTCGATGATGGTGCCCAGTGAGTCCCCCACACCCCGCCCAGCCTTACCCAGACCGTCAGATCATCATGCGCGTCAAGCTCGCTGCATCGGGCTTCAGCAAGCAGATCGAACTTTCCAAAAAATTCTTTGTCCTCTACCAGCTGTGTGAGGAGCAGCTCTCCGGCCAGCGTGTTCGTCCTACCCAGCCGCCCTTACTCAGCATTATGACTTTGGCCTCCGCAACATCCTCTCGGTACTGCGGACGTGCGGTACCACCAAACGCGCCAACCCCGACCAGTCCGAGGACCAGATCTTGATGCGTGTGCTGCGAGACATGAACATGTCCAAGATGGTGGACGACGACGTCCAGCTCTTCCTGAGTCTCATCTCAGATCTCTTCCCCGGCCAGACCGTCAAGAAGGAGCACTACCCCGAGCTCGAGGCCGCCATCGAGCACGTCGTCGGGGACGCCGACATCGTTAACCACCCCGACTGGAACCTCCGCGTCGTGCAGCTGTACGAGACGGCCCTCGTGCGTCACGGCATCATGGTGCTCGGGCCGTCGGGGGCGGGGAAGTGCCTCGCCCGCGGCACCAAGGTCCTGATGGCTACCGGGCAGTACCGCGTCGTCGAGGACCTCCGGCCGGGCGACATGATCATGGGCGCCGAGGGTACCCCGCAGACGATCATCACCTGCTCGACCGGCCGCGAGAAGATGGCCAAGATCACGACCGTGACGGACGAGACCTTCACCACCAACATGTCCCACGTCATTACCGTCGTCTTCAGGGCAGGGTTCCCCCGCGTCCAGGTTCAAAGTAGCGCACCTTCCGGGCAGCGGTATGTTGTCGAGTTCGCCCGTCTTGTTCGCGACCCCGCCACCGGCGAGGGCCTGGCCTTGAAGGGCGATGGCAAATCCTTCGATGATGAAGCTCAAGCACAGGAATTCTGTGACCGCATTTCAGCTGCCGGGGCCACTCTTGAGAATGGCGACTTCCCTGTCACTCAGCACGACATGTATGACCTGTCCGTCGCCGCCTTCCTCGCCGCCCCCCGCACCATCCAGGAGGCCGCCTGCATGGTCCACGCCCCCCGCATCGAGGCGTTCTCCGCCGCCCCCGCCCCGCCCGTCCCCATCACCCCCGTCCCCGATGGCTGCCCCACACTGGAATGGGTGCTGGGCATGTACCTGGCCGATGGGACCTGCGGTGACACACCGACGGTCATCACGGCCGATCCCGAGGTCGTTGAGGCCCTGCATGTCTGGGCACCGACTATCGGGTGCAGCGTGACCAAACATACCACCGATGGTTCTGTTAGTTACTCCATTGCCGGCGCTCAGACGCAGTGCAACCCCTTCCTGAACTATCTTCGCGACAGCGGAATCAACACGGGGGCCGGCCATGTGCCGACCCCCATCAAGTTCGGCACCCCGCAGCAGCGGCTGGACCTCCTCGCCGGCTTCATCGACGCCCAGGGCACCCTCGACGGCACCGGCTTCGACGTCTCCCACGTCCCCGGTCAGCTCGTCGAGGACGTCAAGTTCATCGCTAGGTCACTGGGGTTGGTCTGCAATGACCGGCCCGACAGCGACGACCGCTTCACCGTTGTTGACGGCTCGCCGATCCCCACCCGCCTCCCGACGAAGAAGGCCCCTGCCCCCGTCGACGAGGACTCCACCCGGGTCGCCTTCCACATAACGGAGCTGCCAGAGGACGACTACTTCGGGTTCACCATGTCGGGCGACACCGAGCGCTTCATCGTCACCGAGCACATGCTGGTCACCCACAACACCCGGTGCATCCAGACGCTCGCCGGTGCCCTCAGCCACTGCGGCGACAAGCATCTCTGCGTCCGCCTCAACCCCAAGGCCTTCACAGCCTCCCAGATGTTCGGTCGCCTGGACGCGGCCACCAACGACTGGACGGACGGTATCTTCGCTGCCCTGTGGCGCCGGGCCACCAAGCGGCAGAAGGAGAACACGTGGTTCGTGCTGGATGGGCCCGTCGACGCGGTGTGGATCGAGAACCTCAACACCGTGCTCGACGACAACAAGACCCTCACCCTGGCCAACAGTGACCGCATCCCGATGACGTCCCTCATGAAGCTGATCTTTGAGGTCGACTCCCTGGCCAACGCGTCGCCCGCCACCGTGTCCCGTAACGGCATGGTGTACATGTCGGACAGGGCCCTCGGATGGCGGCCAGTCTTCCAGGCGTGGGTCAAGGCACGGTCGGCCCAGTCCCAGACACTGACGGGGCTGTTCGACAAGTACATGGACGCCGCGCTCGTCTTCATCCGGGACCACACGCTGCCCGTGATGGACGTGCCCTCGCTTTCCCCAGGGGCCAACGTGATGGCCCTCATCGATGCCATGGACCCCCTCCCGCGCGACAACGAGGAGAAGAAGAAGTACGTTGAGATGTCCGCCGCCCAGGTGGAGCGCACCTTCCTCTTCAGCCTCATGTGGGGTGTCGCCGGATGCCTCACAGCAGAGGACCAGGCCAAGTTCCACGACTGGGTGATGGGGGCCGCCTTCCGCGGTGCCCAGCGCCCCGCCGTCCAGAGGGGCGGGTCCGTGTACGACTACTTCGTGGACCGCGTGTCGGGTGAGTGGCGCCACTGGTCGGCGCGTGTCCCGACCTTCGAGTACCCGGGCGACACGGTGCCCGACTTCCACGGCATTATGGTCCCCACGATCGACAACGTCCGGGCTACCTTCCTCCTTAACGCCCTGCTCGCCCAGCAGAAGCCTGTGCTGTTTGTCGGCGAGTCCGGCACCGCCAAGACCGTCACCGTGCTGCAGTACCTCGATCAGCAGGACACGGACCGGTTCCTGTGCAAGACGATCAATTTCTCGTCGGCCACGACCCCGAACATGGTCCAGAACACCATCGAGAGCTACGTGGAGAAGCGGATGGGCTCCATCTACGGCCCCCCTGCCAACAAGGACGGGCTGTTCTTCATCGACAACATCGCCGCCCCCAACATCAACGAGTGGGGCGACACTCCCACCAACGAGATCGTGCGCCAGATCATCGCCGAGCACGGCATGTACAGCCTCGAGCGGCCCGGCGACTGGCACGGACTCGCGGGGCTGCTCTTCATGGGTGCCATGCCCTGCCCGGGCGGCGGCCGTAACGACCTGCCCGCCCGCCTCAAGCGTCAGTTCGTGACGTTCAGCATGACGCTTCCCAGTGCCGAGCAGATCGACCACATCTACGGCACCATCATCGAGGGCTACTTCACTGAGTCCCGAGGCTTCGGTCCCGACGTCGTGGCCACTGCCGCCCAGCTGATCGGGGCCACCCGGGCCATGTGGTCGGCCACGAAGGTCAAGATGCTGCCGACCCCCGCCAAGTTCCACTACATCTTCAACCTGCGTGACCTCTCGCGCGTGTCGGAGGGGCTGCTGCTGGCCGACTCCGAGGTCATCACCGGCACTGACCGGCTCCTGCAGCTGTGGAAGCACGAGTGTGACCGCGTGATGCCCGATAAGTTCACCACACAGGCCGACATGGACTGGTTCGAGACCCGAATCGCCGACGTCATCAAGACGCACTTCGGGGCTGACCGCGTCGGGCCCGCCACCACCAAGGCCCGCTGGGTCGACTTCATGCGGGACGCGCCGGAGATCGACGACCCAGACGTCGTGCCCGAGGTCCCCAAGATCTACGAGCCGGTGACCGAGCTGAGCGACCTCAAGGAGAGGCTCGAGTTCTTCCAGGAGCAATACAACGAGGTCAACCGGCGGTCCCAGATGAGCCTGGTGCTGTTCGAGGCGGCCGTCGACCACGTGTGCCGCATATCCCGCATCATCCGGCTCCCGAGGGGGAACGCCCTGCTCGTCGGTGTCGGCGGGTCCGGCAAGCAGTCGTTGACCCGGATCGCGTCGTTCGTGGCGGGCTACGAGACGTTCCAGATCACCATCACGCGCGGGTACAACGCCTCGTCGCTCGAGGACGACCTGAAGCTCCTCTACCGCACGGCCGGCGTCGAGGGGAAGGGCGTGACGTTCCTCTTCACTGACAACGAGATCAAGGAGGAGGCGTTCCTGGAGTACATCAACAACATCCTCCTGTCGGGCGAGGTCCCCGGGCTTTTCCCCAAGGACGAGATGGAGGCGATATACAGTGACGTGCGGCCGGTGCTGCGGGCCGAGCAGCCGCGCGCCATCGACACCAACGACAATGTCTGGCGCTTCTTCATCGACCGCGTCCGTGCCAACCTCCACATCGTACTCTGCATGTCTCCCGTGGGCGATAAGTTCAGGACCCGGGCCCGCTACTTCCCGGGCCTCATCTCGTGCGCCACAGACTGGTTCCAGCCGTGGCCCGAGCAGGCCCTACTGGACGTCGCCCGGCGCTACCTTGGTGACTTCGAGATGGACGCCACCGACGAGGTGCGGGCCGCGCTGGTCCAGCACATCGCGTTCGTCCATGCCAAGATGAACGATATCAGCGCCGACTACTTCAACAGGTTCCGGCGCCACGCCTACGTCACCCCCAAATCGTATCTCTCATTCCTCGAGAGCTTCAAGGAGCTGTACACCCGGAAGCGGACCGAGATCGGCGTGCTGGCCGACCGGCTGAACGTCGGTCTCAACAAGCTGATCGGGGCCGGGGACGACGTCGCTGCCATGAAGGTAGAGCTCGAACAGAAGGATAAGGACCTCGAGGTGGCCCAGAAGCAGGCCGCAGAGATGCTCAAGGAGATCACCGCGTCGACCGCCGTGGCCGAGAAGGTCAAGGCCGAGGTGCAGGCGGTGAAGGACGAGATGCAGGGTACGGCTGACGTCATCGCCACCGAGAAGGCCAAGGCCGAGAAGCATCTGGAGGCAGCGATCCCCGCGCTGGAGGCCGCCGAGGAGGCGCTCAACATGATCAAGCCGGCCGACATCGCCACGGTCAAGAAGCTCGCCAAGCCACCCAACCTCATCATGCGGATCATGGACGGTGTGCTGACGCTCAAGAGGATGGACCTCGACAAGGCGCTGCACGACCCCGACAAGGATCCCGCTCACTTCCCCGTGCCCAGCTGGAAGGTGGCGCAGCGCATGATGAACGACACGGGCTTCCTCAACTCCCTGCTGGCGTTCCCCAAGGACGAGATCACCGACGAGACCGTCGAGCTGCTCCAGCCCTATCTCGAGATGCCCGACTTCAACTTCGAGGCCGCCAAGAAGGTCTCGGGCAACGTCGCCGGGCTGTGTTCGTGGTGCCGCGCGATGGCGACGTACCAGGTCATCGCCCAGGAGGTGGAGCCCCTCAAGGCCAAGGTGCGGGCGATGGAGGCGCAGTTCGCGGTGGCCATGAAGGACCTGGCCGTCGCCCAGGCCGAACTAGACGAGAAACAGGCGCAGCTCGACGAACTCACGGCGCGCTACGATGCAGCCATGAGCGAGAAACAGAGACTGCAGGACGACGCAGACCTCACTCGGAAGCGGATGACGGCCGCCAACGCCCTCATCAACGGGCTCAGCGGGGAGCGGACGCGCTGGACGGCCCAGAGCGAGGAGTTCGCTGAGACAATCCGGCGCCTCTCCGGCGACGTGGTGATCGCGGCGGCCTTCATGTCGTACTGCGGGCCCTACAACCAGGCGTTCCGGCAGCAGCTGATGACAGAGGTGTGGGCGACGAACCTGAACAAGGCGGACATCCCCTTCACGGCGGGCATCGATGCTACCATACATAGATTCCTCGTGTCCGAGTCAGTCGTCGGTGGATGGAACCTGCAGGGACTACCGACTGACGTCATCTCAACCCAGAACGGCATCATGGTCACCACCAGCACGCGCTACCCCCTGCTGGTGGACCCCCAGGGCCAGGCCAACGCTTGGATCCGGTCCCGGGAGGAGGCGAACCAGCTCAAGGTGACGACCCTCGACGACAAGTACTTCCGGGCCCATATCGAGGACGCCCTGAACTTCGGGATGCCCATCCTCATCGAGGGCGTCGAGGAGGAACTCGATCCTATGCTCGATCCTATCCTGGAGAAACAGTTCATCAAGTCGGGCCGCGGCCTCAAGGTGCGGGTGGGCGACAAGGAGTGCGACGTGTCGGACGGGTTCCGGCTCTACATCACCACCAAGCTGCCCCGCCCCCACTACAGCCCCGAGGTGAGCGCCAAGACGTCCGTCATCGACTTCACCGTGACCATGGTCGGTCTGACCGAGCAGCTCCTGACGCGCGTAGTCAACAAGGAGAAGTGCGAGCTCGAGCAGCAGCGACGCGCGCTGCTGGAGGACGTCAACGCCAACAAGAAGATGAAGGAGCAGCTCGAATCGGACCTGCTCGAGCGACTCAGCAGCACCAAGGGCAACCTGCTCGACGACGCGACGCTGATCGACGTCCTCGCCCAGACCAAGAAGACTGCCCAGGAGGTCGACGAGAAGCTGGCCGACGCCGTGCTCATGGAGGTGAAGATCAACGAGGCGCGCGAGGAGTTCCGGCCCGTCGCGGTGCGGGGGTCCATCATATACTTCCTGGTCGCGGAGATGTCGATCATCTCTCACATGTACCAGACGTCGCTCGTCCAGTTCCTGACGCTGTTCGACGCGGCGATCGAGGAGGCCGACGCGTCGCCCATCACGGCCAAGCGGATCGGGAACATCATCGAGCACAGCACGTTCAGCATCTTCCTGTACATCCAGCGCGGCCTGTTCGAGCGCGATAAGATGCTGTTCGTGCTCCAGCTGTGCCTGAAGATCGATCTCGATTCCAAGGCTATCGACATGATCGAGTTCTCGGCACTCAGCAAGGGCGGGGCAGCCCTCGACATCGCCACGCTCCCCCCGAAGCCGAACAAGTGGCTGCCGGACTCCGCGTGGCTCCATCTCAACGCCCTGAAGGTCGTCGCGCCGTTCAGCCGGATCACGGACGCCATCAAGGAGGCCGACGCCGCGTGGAAGGCGTGGTACGACCACTCGTCGCCCGAGGAGGAGGCCGTCCCCGGCATGCCCAACATCACGCCGTTCCACAAGCTGCTGCTCGTCCGTTGCTTCAGGGAGGACCGCACCATGCTGGCCGCCACCGGCTACATCATCTCGTCTCTCGGCCAGAAGTACGCCGAGGGGCAGCCCCTGGACATCGAAGGCACGTGGCGCGAGTCAGCTCCGGGCATTCCCCTGCTGTGTATCCTGTCGCTGGGCTCTGATCCCACCGCCCAGCTCGAGGCCGTCGCTAAGAAGCAGAAGATCCCGGTCTCGGCGATCTCCATGGGGCAGGGCCAGGAGGTCCTCGCCCGGCAGCTCTTCAAGCAGTGCTCGGAGCAGGGCGGGTGGCTGCTACTTAGCAACTGCCATCTCGGGCTCCGCTTCATGGCCGAGCTCGAGGGTCTGGTCGCCGGCGTCGACCCTGAGGCGGTCCACCCGACATTCAGGGTGTGGATCACCACCGAGCCCCATAACCGCTTCCCCATCGGGCTGCTGCAGATGGCCATCAAGTTCTCCAACGAGCCGCCGTCCGGTGTCAAGGCTGGGCTTCGGCGGACGTTCCAGTGGGCGACCCAGGACATGATCGAAGCCGTTGATAAGCCCGAGTGGGGCCACATGCTATACACGTTGACATTCCTCCACACCGTGGTCCAGGAACGCCGCAAGTACAAGCCCATCGGGTTCTGTTTCCCTGAGACCGACCACCAGCTACTCACGGACCAGGGTTTCATGTTCCTCCACGAGGTTGAGGCCTACATGGAGGCACGCGGCGAGGACGTCACGAGTTGCTCGCTGAAGTTTGCCTCATATGACGACAAGACTGGAAACCTCATCTTCGAGCGCCCGACTAGTGTTGTGATCAACGACGCGTCCACCCAGGAGCTTGTTGATATGTCTGAGGACATTGCCCGTGACAAATGGAATGGCATTGTCCGCGATGAAGACGAGGGTGTCCGCCTGAGCAACAATGTGTCTATCCTAGCCACCACCGGCCACCGGATGTATGTCAAGCGCGGCTACTACTCTGGAGCTCAGAAGCACGTCGAGTGGCAGGCCTATATCCCCGAGGAGGACCGTACGCACACCGGGAAGTCCGGAAGACCTCGTGTCCGTTATCCATCTGAGTATACCTGCGTCACTGCTGAGGGCCTCACCGCCCCTGCCGAGGCTAAGTATGACGTATACAAGCTGCAGGCCCATGCCGTGGAAGGTGTCGAGCACAACGGCCCCATCCACCTCCCTGCTGGTGTCAGAAACGACCAGGCCAAGGACTTTTTCCGACTTTATGGGTTCTTCCTTGGCGACGGATATCTGGAGTTCCTGCCCGATGGAACACGGTGCGCTGTGGCCTTCAGACAGATCAAGCTGGTCGATCACGTCTTCTTGATAGAGACTCTCGACCGTCTCGGGTATGCCTACACGGCCAATGACAGTAGGAAGTTCCGCGTGACCGAGCCCACACTACTGACCTTCCTCGGCGACGAGTACCAGAAGAAGTACAAGGGATGGTCCGGCTACGACGCAAACGCCATCTCTGCTGAGCAGAAGCTGAAGTCCGTCAAGTGGATGCATCCCATCACGTGGAGCCTCCCCAAGGAGTTGCTCGATGCAGTTTTGTATGGCCTTGTTCTGGCTGACGGTCTCGGTGACCGTGTGGCCGCTGATCGCTCAGACGCTGGACAGGCAGGCAGGGTATTTACATCTGGCTTGCACTTCCGTGACGAGGTTGTCCGCGTTGCCCTCATGGCCGGCTACTCGGCCCACTTTATCAAGTCGGCCGAAGCGAATGAGGTGAGAAGAGGCGGTGTGAACCCTATCATCGCATCCGTACCAAGTTGGACCGTGCGTTACTGCAAGCGCGGTGCGCAGCGGAACTGCCATTACTCCGAGCCAACTCTCGTGAAGGAGCACATCCAGACCGTTTCCTTCACTGGCCGGACGTGGTGCATCCAACAGCCCCACGGGTTCGTCGTGGTCCGTCGGGCCAAGACAGATGCCGCCGGGGATGTGATTGAGGCCTCTCGACCAACCATTCAGCATAACTGCATCCCATACGAATTCAACCAGTCGGACCTGTCGTCGTCCGTCCAGTACCTGCAGACGTACATGTACACGCAGGACGCCAAGAAGCCCATCTCCTGGTCCACCGTGCGCTACATGATCACGGAGGTCCTGTACGGCGGCCGGGTCACCGACGACTACGACAGGCGCCTGCTGTCGGCGTTCGGGACGCACTGGTTCGACCAGAAGATGTTCAACGCGGACTTCGCCTTCTACCCGGGCTACTCGATTCCCCCGATGCAGCAGATCACCGAGGTCCAGAAGTACGTGGAGACACTGCCGCTGCTCGACAACCCCGAGATCTTTGGCATGCATTCCAACGCCGAGCTGACCTACCGGATGGCCGAGGCCAAGGAGATCCTCGAGAAGATCGTCGCCATCCAGCCCAAGGACTCCTCCGGCACGGGCGGCGAGACGCGCGAGGACGTCGTCATGCGGATCGCAACCGAGATGCTGGCCAAGCTGCCGCCCGACTACGACATCCACAAGACGCGCGACCTCATCAAGCGGCAGGGCGGGTACACGGTGCCGCTCAACGTGTTCCTCGGCCAGGAGATCGACAAGCTGCAGATCCTGATCGGGGCCATGCGAGCGACTCTCACCGACCTCCGTCTCGCCATCCAGGGCACCATCATCATGTCGGCTGCACTGCAGGCATCCCTGGACGCGCTGTACGACGCCCGGGTCCCTCCCCACTGGCTCAAGGTGTCGTGGCCTAGCTCCACATTGGGGTACTGGCTGGCTGACATGCTGCGACGGTGTGACCAGAACACCACGTGGCTTGAGACCAAGCGGCCGATGGCATACTGGCTGGCTGGATTCTACAACCCCCAGGGCTTCCTTACTGCCGTGAAGCAAGAGATCACGCGTGCCCACACAGGCTGGGCGCTGGATTCCGTCGTGGTCAACACGTCAGTGCTGAAGATCGAGGACCACACCGCCATCCAGGCGCCTCCGAGCGAGGGTGTGTACATCTACGGGCTCGTGCTCGACGGCGGCGGGTGGAGTCGAAAGACCGGCTCCCTGGTCGACGCCCCTGCCAAGGTGCTGTCGGTGCCCCTCCCGATCCTGCACGTCGGGGCCCAGAACACCCCGCTGCAGGGCCTGACGAAGATGTACAGGTGCCCCGTGTACACGCTCCCGTCGCGCTGTGACTTCAACTTCGTGTTTGATGTGTACCTCCCGACTGCCGACCCTCCGATCAAGTGGATCCTGCGCGGTGCCGCCCTTCTGTGCACTACTAACGAGTAGACGCTTTAAATGTGTTATTATAACCAGGTCGATATTTATTGGTTGATAAAGATACAGCAAAGAGACAGCAGAAGTCTGCAATCTGTATCAACGAACAAGCATATTGCCAAGCATCAGTGTTGTTCGGCACCGGTGTTGCCCTCTCAGCTGTAGCGGGCCCGGCCCCGGCCCCTTGTGTGTTTAGCCTTGGTCCGGCCCACCCCCCGTTCGATTTCCATCATCATTCTAGCATCCTCAGCCGTCCAGCCGTCCACCCAACCTTCGTTAAACATCGGCTCGGGCGGCGGCGGCGGGGGCTTGGCCGGGCGGTATCGAGGCTCCCTGCACGCTGTGGCGCAGTGCGATGTGCTGCCGCACCAGGCGCACGAGAACTTGGGCGGCGGTGTCGGGCGCGTAACGATGCCCTGCTGCACGTCCTGCAGCCGCCTGATCTCCGCGGGGCAGTTCACAGGGTTGTGGCCAAGCGTGTTGCACTTGTAGCACTGTATCACGGTCTCCTGCCGGTCTACAGGTCGACATCGATGGCCCCGGGGATGGGGCTGGTGGCAGTGACGGCACCACGACATGGGACACGCACGGGCCCGGTGAGAAGGCAGTCCGCACAGGAAGCACTTCATGACGGGCTTGTCGGGACAGTTGGACGCCCGATGGCCGGGCTGGTGGCACACATAGCAAAGAAGGCCCTCCTGGGTAAGATTAGAGGCGAAGAAGCGGCGTGGAGCAACGCGTGGAGAGTCGGGGCAGCCGAACTTGAACTGGTCATTGATGGCCTGCATTTCCACAGTAAGCCCATCCACCGTCACCGGTTGGAGGCGCGGTTTCATGTCGTCTGGCTCAGAGAGTGGGTCGTCGTTGAAGTAAAACGCGGCACCGTCGACAACTGCGTCTGCATCATCGTCTGTCATGGCCGAGCGCTGTCTAGATGCCTCTCAACCGAAGACAGCAGGTCGATTGCGGATGCGCTTTGACACATTATTTATTGCGTAAAACTGCAGGCGAGACGTGAGAGCGTATTACATACAGCGTGTTTAGCTGCAATTAGATCGTGGAGTAGTAACCTATAAACAACTGTATATCGAATAGTTGGGGGAAACAGACAAAACATCCCTCTGTTTTGCGTTATCAGCTGTACACTGTTGTAATAACCCAATGTATATTACGAAATGTTTTTTGAGCTTAAGCAGGGAATGCCCAGCGACAGGAAAAAGGCGTCTGAGTCTCAGATTGATGCATTCTACACACTAGTAGCCGCAATGGGCGAGGATAGGGGACAATTCTTTGACAAACTTACAACGATGACCCAGGTATGTTCCGGTTTCTCTGATTCATCTCACATAGGCTGCAAAGCTCCTCGGTATCACCGAATCTGACTTCAAGGACGCGGTTGGTGTTTGTTCCCCTCTTCATCCTGTCTCACCCAGCTTCGTGGCGAAAAGTCCTCCAAGCCCTCCCGCCGGAGGCCCGAATCGGACACCAAGTCGTCCCGGTCGATCTCCGGTACTAAGCGGAAGGTGGGGGCGATGGGCGTAGCGGCCTCGAGCAAGTCGCGGCCCCGTGCGGCCGACCTCCCCGAGGAGTTCGACTCTCAAGTGTTCCTGGAGCCTACCAGTCACCAGTACGACCAGACGCTGATCAGAGACTGCGTCAAACTGCTCAAGGCGTATGAGGCGCCGAAGCCCGGCAAGATGCAGGCCAAGAACCTGTTGGAGCTGCTGATTCGCGTCAAGGATCACCGAATCCTGCTCGAGAACTCCCTCATCAATATGTAAATACTAGGATGCAGCTGGGTTGGGCGTGTGGCGCGGGCAGGCGGCCCCGCCCTGAAGACAAAAGCGTCGATCTTTTGGGCTATAAAGTTTTCGGGAAGAATTTTCGTGGCGCAAATGTCGACAGAGCAGGTGAAGAAGCTCACATTTGAGCTGCGTAAAGCAAAGCGTGATGCTGAATATGCCCAAAAGTCACTCGCGCGATCCCAAGACCTCAGACAGAAGCTAGAATCCGAGGTGACAGAGCAAAAGAACCTCATTCGAAAGATGGAGCAGAAGCTGGCGCGTGAATCTCAGGTCACGGGCCTCAACAAGGCGACTCGGCGGATCCTCAAGCTTCAGGAGCAGGCTACGCAGGACAAGCACGTGATCCGTGCCCAGGACGAGGAGATATCCCGTATACAGCACGAGCTGCAGGTGGTGACGGACGCTCTGCAGGTCCGCGAGGAGGACCTCGGGCTGGAGGAGGTTGAGCGGGCCGAGGACTCCCTGCTCTTCATGTTGAGCCAGGCGCGTGTGAATTACGACAACGCCATGCTGCAGCTGAGCCACACCGAGGAGGAGCTCAATGCGTACAAGGACAAGCTGACCGTCGCCGAGCAGGCCGGGGCCCAGATGAACGGGGACCTGTCCTCTGCCCTGGCTGAGCGGGACGACCTGTCGCTCGACGTCCAGAACATGGGGCGCTCGATGGACCAGCTGTCGGCCAAGGTGACGTCTCTGGAGGAGCAACTGGCCGCCCTCGACGAGGAGAACGCCGCGCTTAGCGAGACGAACCGTGAGATGCAGGCTGCGGCGGACGCACGGGACAGAGACGAGGCGGCCGTGCGTGAGGACGTTGACGGACGCCAGGCCATGTATGATGAACTCCTGCAGCGGTACGACCGGAAGGCGAGCGATCTGCGGGACCTCCACGAGAAGTACGAGGAGCTGCAGGGCGAGCGGATCGCGGACATTGAACTCTTCGCCTCCGAGCGGGACGGGCTCGAGACCATCCTCGATCAGCTCAGAAGGGAGCTCGAACGCGTGACGGGCGAGGCGGAGGCGGCCACTGGCCGGGTGGACCTGCTGGAGGGGCAGCTGGCCGAGGCTCGAGGGACGGCTGACAGCGAGAGGCGACGGGCGGACGATGAGGTCGACGCCGTGCGCCGGACACAGGCCGATGCCGACGCCGCGGGTGTGCGGGCTGCGGACCTTGAGGCAGCTCTGGCCCAGGCCCGGGATGATCTGGCTGCCCAGGAGACGGCCTATAGACGAATGGCGGACGCTGCTGACCAGGCCACGACCAGACTTGGGGCTCTCGAGCGGCAGATGAACGAGCTGCGCGAGGAGAAGGACGCGCTCCGTGCCGCCAAGTCCCAGCTGCAGCAGACCCTCCTCAAGGAGATCCGGTCACTCCGGTCACGGGCACCCGGCCAGGGGACGTCCCCGGCACGTCAGTCGGTGCACGAGATGGAGACCCGGCGGTCCCCAGTCCCGACGTCCTCTGTGACCCGTGCCAAGAGCCTTGACGCGCTCCGCGCCATGGTTGAGGAGCGACGGACGCACTTCCAGAGCCCAGAGGCCGAGGACGGGGGAGCGGGTGACATCCTCGAGTTCAGTGGGGGGCGCACCCTGCTCGATCTCGCCCATTAGTGGAATAGAATATTGTAAACGATTGTACGATACCGTCGTGATGAAGTGTTGTTTATGGATGAATGGGCGTGCTAGACAGCATATCAGGGCACCTTCTTGTCCGTATCGGAGCCATTGACGTGTTTGGCGGGGGCAGGGGACTGCTCCTTTTCTACCTTTCTTGGTTTTGATCCGCTGGCCATTTTGTCTGCAAGGCGCTTCTTCTGTTGGCGCTTCTTGACCTTTTTCTGTGTAAATGTACCTCATTTGGCTCCACGTACCATGATATCGGCTGCCTTTGCCTTGTCCTCCGTGTCCCGCTTCTCCATGGCCTCACTCCGAACTCTCCTCATCGCTGTGAGCCACATCTCGTCCTCGTTGGTCATGAACGTCTTCACATCAACCTTACTATCATTGTGCTGCTCAAACACGACCCCTTTTCCTTTCATTGCCTCAAAACTCGAGCAGGTGAATGATATGCACAATTTATTCCGGACAGCGCCTACTGGGCCTGGCACCCGACGCCCTGGCCGTGGCCCTCGTCCTCGTCGCTATCGTACGCGTTGCCTCCCGGGGCGTGCTGCTGGCGGGCCTTGGCCTGGTCGAACTGCGACATGGTGAACTCCTCCTCGCCGCTGGTGGCCGTCTCCACGGCGTCCACGGGCATCAGCTTCTTGATGAGGCCCATGGCGTTCATCTCGAGCGTCTTGGGGAACTCCACGGTGAACTTGACGAACATGTTGCCGTGGTTGTATGGTTGGCGGTGAACGGGCATGCCCTCGCCGTCGACACAGAGGATCATGTCGTTGGTTATGATGGTGCCCGGGTCGCTCTTGACGAGGATGTTACGGCCATCGAGATGCTTGACGTGGAACGCGACGCCCGTCAGCGCGGACCCGAGAGGGATGGTCTTCTCGAGGATGAGGTGGACACCCTCACGACGGAACACGGGGTGCTCCTTCTCCTGGAGCACGAAGATGATGTCGCCCGGCTCCATCCCGGGGGAGCACTCGCCATCGCCCCGGAAGGTGATCTTCTTGCCGTTCTCCATTCCCTGCTCAATGTGAAGCTCGACGATCTTCTTGTCCTTGCGGGTCTTGTTACCGTTACACGCCTGGCACTGGAACTTGGCGGGGACGACCTTGGCCGCACCCTTGCACACAGGGCACGCTGACCGCACCTGCTGCACCATGCCGGGCCCGATGGGCTGCATGCGGACCTTCACGCCCGTCCCGCGGCAGTGGTCGCACTGCTTGACCTGGCTGGGGTCGGTGGACCCGGTGCCGCGGCACGACTGGCAGTGCACGTTGCGTGTGATGCCCATCTTGCTGGTCCGGCCGTTATAAAGGTCCTCAAGGGACACAGCGATGCGGTGGACGATGTCCTCCGACTTGCGGGGGCCGCGCTGGCCCATCCCGCCACCCATACCGCCCATACCGCCGAACATGGAGAAAATGTCGCCCATTCCACCCATTCCGCCCATACCACCCATGCCGCCCTCCTTGAGACCTTCCTCGCCGTACTTGTCGTAGATATCCTTCTTATCGGAATCGGAGAGAACCTGGTAGCACTCAGAGATCTCCTTGAACTTGCTTACCGCCTCTTCAGAGTTCCCAGCCTTATCAGGGTGGTACTTCTGAGCAAGCTTGCGGTAAGCCTTCTTGATCTCATTATCCGTAGCGTTACGCGAGACGCCCAGGATGCCATAGAAGTCGCGACCCATTTCTAACAGAAATCAATCCAAGCCACTAAAAAGAAACTGTAAAAAGAAAATCAATATTTCCCGGCTACTGTTGTACCAATGATTGGGTTTGAAATATACTTACGGTTTGTTTAGTTACCTGTTTGTCGAGAACCTTTTCACTATAAACCGTGGATTTCATCAGGCGAGAGGGGCCTTCCAGCAGGCAGCCCGTGCGACGGGGCATGTGAGGGCCCTCACCCACCATCAATGGCCTGGGTAGGGTCCAGTCAGGCGCAGGTTTAATTTATGTTGATCGTTTCCGTGTCCCCCAGGTCGCCAATCTAGGCCGAAAGGTAGTTCTCGTCCAGTTCATCGTGCACGGCGGCCAACAGCTGCCCAGCGTTGATGCTGAGGTCCTGTACGTCTAGGGGCGGCAGGCTGGCGGCCCATTGCAGGAGCGCGTCCTCTGTGATCATCTTCGGGTCCGTCACCGAACACACATGATCGTGGAGGGGGCCGTTCATCACCGTCAAGGCGAGCACCAGGTCCAGATGGGCCGTCTGTTGGCACGAGAGACACAGCTCCCACAGACGGAGGGCAGCAGAGTAGGTCCGGACCTCCCGCTTGAAGCCCAGCAGCAGCCAGCGGTAGCAAAAGTACATCTCCTTGGCCCCCGCCGCGTCCAGAGTCTGTGCCAGCTCGGGATGCACCACTCCCAGCAGTCTCCGGACCTCGGCGAGGCGGCGATCGATGGCGTTGTGAGCCCCGACCCCAAAGTTAGGGCCATACCGGCTCATCAGGGCCTTGAACACCCAGAACACGCGGGCCTCGTCGCCGTCGGTGAGCTCGAGGATGGGGGCCACAAAGTCCGCCATACCCTGAGCGTAGCCGAGGTCGAAGTTGGCCATCAGGAAGGTTGCGAGGATGTTGTAGATGGAGACAATGTGCTTGTTACGCGTTTTCATCGACCCCACAGCCAGCTCGGGCTGCGTGTCGTCGTCCGCGTAGAACTTGCGCTCTCTATCAGCCCGGACGGCGTCCTTCTCGATCCGCGTGAGGTGCTCGTCGAGTAGGGCGTGGTGGGCACGCTGATCCGCGTCCAACGTCGCCCATTGGGCCATCAGTTCGGCGTATCTCGACCTGTGCCTGTTCTGGACGGTTTCTCTCTCGTGTGCGGTGGCGTCGGCTGGGAATATCCCGAGGAGGAGCTCAAGACCAAAGATGGTAGCCTCGCCCACTGACCCACGGTGATACAGGTTCGCCCGGAGCTCGGAGAACGCCACCACGCCATCATCGTCCATGAGCTTGTGTTTGATCTCGTCCATGGCGACTCGATGGCCGGGCCTGGCGATATCCTCGTGCATGAGGGCCAACTCGTCCGCACTGAACCGCAGAGGCTCCACCTTGTGTGCCAGATTGTAGTACGGACGGGCCGTCTCGACCACGGGCTGGACCTCCGTGGCTGTCGGCCTAATCGCCTCATACAGGCCTCTGAGCGGGTCGGGCGGCGGGGCTACCTTCTTGGGGGGGACAAGGAGATACTCGTCGGGCGTCCGCATCGTGAGGACGCTCATGTTGTGCAGGAACTGGAACAGGTCCGGCAGTCCGCCCTGCTTGAGGTAGATGGGTCCGACGGTGCGGCCCAGACCGACCATAGGGGAACGGAGCATCAGGACCAGGAACTGGATGCCGTTCCGCGGCATGCGGCGCTGCAATGACTTGATGTTGTTGAACGGCACCCGGAACGACCGATCCTGGCCTCCCTTGAGTCCTTCTGCCTGTTCCCAGACAAAAAAGGTGTCGGACGCCTCGGCAACGACCGATAACGCGCCTTCGATGTTATTCCCTTGCAGTCCGCGTTGAAGGGTCTGCTCCACTGTGTACAGCGTCTTTCCTGTCATCAGGTGCAGTGTTGTTTGTGAAAACTTTATAGCCATATCTCCAGCGACCGTGTGGGGGTCGCCCGGGAGGCATGCTGCAGGTGTACATACGCCGTTCCCACTCGCATGACGACCATATTTCCCTGGTACAATCTGCATCTATTTCGACGCGGTGGGTCCGAGTACCAAAGCATCCCTCTCAATCCCACTCGTCCCAGCCATCGTAGTCGTCCTGCGGGCTGCACGGCTCGGACACCTCCATCGGGATCACCGGCACCGCCAGGCCCCCGAGCGCGTCCGACATGTGTCCGGGCCCAGCGTCTCCGTGGTGTGCCCACATGGACAGGGTATCGAGTGTCTGGAGGTCGGTCGTAAGGTCCGTGTAGGTCTGCTGCGTCACCGGTGAGCCGTGCAGCATGAATGTCGACGCCGCAGCGGCCACTGCCTCGGTGAAGAGCGCCACGTAGTCCTGCAGAGCGACGGCGGCCTCCTCCCCGTCTGTTAGACGGCGGTGGTGTGAGAAACGAGCGCAGAACCGGTCACATCGATCGAGCAGGTTCTCGGCTTCACACAACAGGCCCTCCAAAGTGAACGACGAAGCATCAAACGCCTCGTGGGGCGCGTCGTGAGGCAGCTTCTCGACCGTGTGCTCCTCACCATCCACCAGAAATGAGCCATCGACTGTCTCGCGGCAGATTGGGCAGCGCTGATCGTGCTGGAGCAACTCTGTAGCGCATTCCTCATGTAGCCGGCAGCACCCACAGCTCAGCGATGCTTGTCGCTCGCCAACTCGCTCGAGACAGACGACGCATCGCATTTCGAAGAAGAAGAATTGTGAAAAATCATTGCCTTCTATACTATTGTGCATTTGGCACTCAGTTGTTTGTCAGGGGTTACGTTCAGTTGTATTGTCTAATTCTGTAAATCGAAGTTGACGTTTCGAAGAATGGGTGATTCTGAGAATGCAGGGCACAAAACGAGAGATGTTCGAGAGGAAGTAATTACACTTGCGATGGAGATGTTTAAGACAAAGTTAGAACCGCATGGTGGCTTCGAGGATGGAGAATGGACAATAATGGCCTCTATTATCAGGGAGGACACAGACCATAAGCTCACTGCCATATGCACCGCATTTGGTACCAAGTCTGTCCCTGCACGCTACATCACCGGTCCTGACGGCTCCCACATCCTTCACGACTGCCATGCGGAGGTTCTCTGCCGCCGGGCACTCGTCCGGGAGTATCTGGCGTGCCCTGAGGCATTCGATGGCGCGCGCCTCCACATGTACGTCTCCGCGCCGCCGTGTGGGGACTGTGCCATCTTTGATTTGTCTGCCCCGCATCGGGGCTTCATGGATCACCAGACAGGTTCCAAGCTTGTCGACGGGGACACATCAGACAGGACGGCCAAGGGCGGGTGGCGCACCAAGCCGGGCAGGGGTGACCGATCGCCGGCGCTGAGCTGCTCCGACAAGCTTGTTCGGTGGAGCTACCTTGGCCTGCTTGGTAAGCGAGGCCCCCCCATCTACCTGACGAGTCTCATCATCGGGGAGCCCGCCAGCAAGGCCGCGGTCGACCAGTCCCTCGCCCGACTGTCTGCCCTTGCCCTGCCCCCCCACGGTCGATACCGGACGACCATCCCAACCGTGGCGACCACGAGTCGGCCCTTCAGTAGGGCCAGGACAGGCGACACGCAGGCCACCACACACTGCGGGTGGGCTACGGCGGACGCCCGGGAGGTGTTGGTCGGGAAGCGGGGGCTGCGGCGTGGGGTAGGCCTTAAGGGTGCGACCCGTCACCCATCACTTCTGAGCCGCGCCGTACTGCCGGAGGGGGGCGGGGACAGGGACTACAGGGAGGCGTTGGGAGCCTTCATGGCGGAGGCGGAGTGGCCGTCCGTCGCGGAGCGGTCTGGATGAGATTGCCGATCAAAGCTTCCCGTTATTAACCCTTCATAATGGTTGTTTGAATACCGCAACGTGTGGCCGCAGCAGGGATGACCTGGTTGATTGGGGTCCTGGTTTATTCAAATGATTGTGATATGATGACAAAAAAAAAACAGTCGAATTGATTGAACTGCCGCGGACGGCCGGAAAAGGCCCGAAGAAGTATCTTGTGGACGTGGGCACGCGGATATAATGACATGCTGATGGCGGGAATTCCCATGACGGACGCTCCAAATCCAATCGGACAACTTTATAATTGCTTCGCAGTTGGATGAGTATGAGAGGTGCTAATCGTCGCTAATTCACTACCCGGTCAGAGTCCCCATCACGTTTGCAATAATAAAATTGCAGTTGAAAAGGAAATTTTGCTTCCTCTCGCTTGCTCACGCGTAACACATAGGAATGAACACGCAAGCGATACTGGAATCGCGCGGTGTAACTGTGGTGGGAGACACAACAACACTAGATTACCTGAAGCGTGTTGAAGAGACCGCAGTCCGTCTCCTAGAGGATAAGAAGGAGCCTGAGGCCGTAGTGCTGCTATTAGAGGCATCCAAGCTTCGAGAGCAGCACTTTGGGTTCAGTAGCCACGAAGCGTGGCGCGTGGCGAGCCAAACTATCGGGCTTGTTAACAGGCTCAGTCTGACAATGATGCGCGAGGGAAAATTGACCGAGGCTGAGCACCTCCTCAAGCAGGCCCTGGTGCTGGAGTCTCCCCGCGGCTTCCTTTCGGCCGAGAAGGAGCGGCTTCGGCTTCGTGCCATCACCCTTTGTAACTACTCGTCGGTGTACAAGGCCCAAGGCCAATATAAGGACGCGTTAATCATGCTGAAGCGAGCTGTGGCGATTGAAGAGCGGATCGACTGTGCCGAAAACCCCGCAGCTACGATGCTGAACATGTGTGTGGTGTGCAGCCACCTTAACAAGCATCACGACGCCCTGAACTACGCCCAGGAGTCCATCATCCTTCTCCGAGAGGAGCTCGAGACGCCCGAGGCCAGGCCGCCCCCCGAGGGCTACCCCAACGTCGAGGCGCTCCTCGCGGTCGCGTACCACAACATGGCCGTCGAGATGGAGCATCTGGGACGGATCGCGCGCTGCGTATCGGCGTTCGGGAGAGCCTACAGCCTGTCCCTTACACACTGTGGTGCCGACCACGAGATCACTCTCATGAACAAGAACGCGTTCGAGGCGGCGAGTGCCATGCATGCCGAGGCCATCCAGATCGACATCCCACACGGGAAGCCCGAGAAGGAGGCACGGCCCGTGGGCCACGCCAAGCACCGGCCTATGTCAGCTCGTGTTGCCCGGGGCCGCCGGAGCGAGCCGACCCACTCGGGAATGCTGGCCATGCCCGCCTGGAGGCCGACAGCGGCGAGCGAGGCCAGGTACGCCATGGGACAGCAGAGCAGGGCCCGGTTCGATGTAGCCCATGGACGCGGGGTCGGGAGGGGTGTGCGGCCGGAGACGTTCGAGATCTATGGCGGCCACACCAAGGGGCGGCCCAGGTCCTCCGCGATACGGGGCAGCCGAGGCTCCATGCCCACCCCGGGGCCGTACGGGTCGACCGTGATGACTAACGAGCTCGGGGAGATGGTCAACTCGCCCGTGGCGGTGGACCCCGGTCAGTTAGGCCGGATCATGACCCGCCAGGCCCCATTGGGCAGCTCGATGACGACACCCGGACTCGTGGGGGGGCCGGCGGTGAGGGAGGTGCTTGAGCAGGTCGACGTGACCGTGGACTATTCGGCACCCCAGCTACCGTTCGATAAGTATCTCGGAGTGACCCAGGCAGATGTCGCCGCCGAGAAGAAGAAGAAGTCCCGCAAGAAGCGCGATGACCACCACGCATCCACCCCAGTCGACGAGGGAGCCCGGCCCTCGCGGCCCCGCCGTCGCCATCTCGAGTGAGGTCTTGGGACGTAGAGTTATAAATCAGAATTCCCTTGGATGCGCGGGTGAGGCGGGGGCGTTGCAGCGAGTTGGTGCCCGCATGGGTTGTGTGTCGGTGGGTTTTGTTTGATGTTTGAGGAAGCTGTCGGGGAAATATTTCCGTTGAAGATGGTGGAATTCACTCAGAAAACACGGCCCACCTAGCCCAAACAGCGGGCTATGACCATATTATCAACCAAATACGAATACAAAGCGATTGGGAACCTCGGGAAGGGCGCGTTCGGGCAGGTAGTCCTTGCCGAAGTCGTCAAAGTCCGAGGGGAGCTGACAGACTCGGACCGAAAGCTGGAGATCGGCACCAAGGTGGCCATCAAGTGCGTCCCGTACGACGATCGGTCGATGAGCGAGACTGAACGGACGCGCGCGGCCAACGAGGTGCGTGTGATGCGTCGCGTCAGCCACCCTCATGTGGTGCAGCACTACGACAGCGCAATCTGGAAGAACCACCTGTACATCGTAATGGAGTACATCGAGGGCAGTGATATGGCCCACCGCATTGATGAGTACCGCAAGCAGCGGAAGTACTTCCCCGAGGACCAGGTCTGGCGATGGACAGTGCAGATCCTGCTGGCGCTGAGGAACATGCATGATAAGAAGATCCTGCACCGGGACCTGAAGCCGGCGAACATCATGCTCGACAAGGCCAACAATATCAAGGTCGGCGACATGGGTCTGGGCCGCATCATGAACGCCGACACCATCGTAGCCCAGACGCAGTGCGGCACACCGCTGTACCAGGCGCCAGAGATCATCAACGGGGTCACGTACGACAGCAAGGTGGACGTGTGGGCGCTCGGGGTAGTGCTGTATGAACTGTGCTACCTCCGGGCTCCGTTCATGCCCCGGTCTAACCAGGGAGGCGCTGCAGGCATGATGGCGCTGTGTCGCCAGATCCTCGACGCTGAACCGCGCTTCCCTCGCCACATGACGCACGTTAGCGACAACATGAAGTACATGATCACGATGATGCTCAACAAACAGCCCTCCAAGCGGCCACGACTCGCAGACGTGCTGACATACGCACCCATTCGGAAGTATTTGCCACACGTGGCGCCTGATTCTGACCAGAAGCATGTTGTCACGAGTTATAGTGATGGGATCCACACACTGGAAAAGGAGAACACGCGGCTCAAGAGCGAGAACGACCGCCTCAAGGCCGAGATGGAGACCATGCGGACCGAGGCGGAAAAGATGGAGACGCTGCTCGCCCAGTGGAAGTCCTTCTGGGAGCAGCAGCGGAGAGACCAGAAGGCACAGGCGGTGGGGGCCGTGGCGGGCGGGGGCGGGGACATCTATGAGAAGAGCAAGGCATACGGACACCGGCCGATGCCACACATCCACCGCTCCCCCCAGCCGGCGTCCAGCCGCAAGACTTCCGTCGGGCATATGAACTCAGTGCTCAGCGAGAACTCGCGACACAACTTCCGGGGATAGGGCGCTGGGAGCACTGAATGATACTAATAAACACCGCCGGTGGTATGGTTGAGCGTGTGTTAATGGAGTATGTTATATATGCGCGCCGCGATGATACTGATGAAAGGTGCCAGCATTGGGTAAGGGTTGTTCAACGTGGACTGCACATTGATTGATGCCGACGAGGGGAACGTCGTCGCATGCTTGCTCCTGGTGCGGCACACGTCTCGATCAGACTGAGGCCGGCCCCGAAGTGTCAAATTTACGGGAAGACGTTCCACCGCGATGTGATGGCTGCCGATAACATGACCCACAGTGCACGGAAACATCGACACTGCTAGACACGGGCGCACCCAACGCGGCGCTCTCACCGAGTGGCCATGGATGGTCCCACATTGACATCATATCTCATTGCCATTCAAGTGGGGTTCAGCAAGTCGATCATTTGCCTGCCAAGAAGTTGGTCGGGCAATGTGGGGCTTTCAGACCACCTTCCTATAAAAACTTCTTCGGAGTACATTTTGTGGTGTCGATCGACGGCTTCCATTGCTGGGACCGATTCTTCATGCGCCACTCAATCCCGGCGTCATCATCACTAGATGCTAGCATTCCTGGGATCACCATTACAGATTGCCCGGACTTCCAGCTCATCAGTCCTTGCCGCGACGAATCAGACGCTAGCGACCACGATGAAGATGAGGATGGTCACTTAACTATTAGGAGGGGCTTCCAGCGCCATTTACATCGGCACTTCGCCCGGTTACAGGAAGGCAACCAGTCGAATGTTCAAGTGTATTGGCCACTGCTGATGGGAAACCTGCTGCGGGCGTGTTTCTACCGCATTGGGGCTAATGCGTTCTGCCACATCCCCTTGGTGATCGCAGCCTTCGTCGAGCTGGCCCTCGTCTCGCTTGCGGGGCCCTCCGCGCTCGCCTCTCTTACTTTCGCCACACCGATCGCCGCCACATACCGCTGGGTGTGTACCGGCATCGGATTTGGGCACCGACAGCGTGTGGCCGCCATGGTAGTGCGGCAGGACGCGGCGTTGCCCACCGTCGTCACGTGGAGCCTGATATTCATGGGCATGTTCGGGTTATGCAGCACGGGGCTATGTTTCGCCACCGCCAAGCTAATCCTCATGGCCGAGGGCTCTACCGGTGGCGTCAGGACCGACGCGCTCGAGCTTATCCTCATCTGGTCTCTGTCCGCCATGCCCGCCGCCCTCCACCACATCGCCCTCAACACTGTCCGGGGGCACGGGGCCACCGTCATCCCTGCCTCCATACACACCATAGGGCTCACCCTGTCCACCGTGGTCGGGCCGGTCCTCATGTTCGGGCCCGGCATCGTCCCCGAGTGCGGGCTACTCGGGCTCGGCGTCGGGGCCATCGTCGGCCACACCACGTCCGCTGTGTTGGCCATCATTTACCTCGTCGCCAAGCTGCGCGTCGTCCGGCTCCCCCGCGGCACCCTCCCGGCAGTCGCGCGCCACGCCCTCGCCCTCCTCCACGTCTGTTGGCCCCACGTCCTGCTCAGCGTCGTATATCCCCTGCTGACCGTCGTCCTGGTCGCCTTTATATCCCGCACCTCGGGTGACCCCGGCGTCGTCGGGTACGGCATCGCTCTCCGCTTCGAGTGCGTGCTCGTGGCCTTCCACAGCGCCTGTAACGGCGTCGTCTTCCCGTTCGCCGCCCAGCACGTCGCCGCCCGTCGATATCGTCGCCTCGGCCGCGGCCTGACCCTTATGGTGCTCTTTCTCATCACTGTGACCATTGGTATATGGGTCGTTTTCGCCACCTTCTCCGACACCGCCATACGCCTCTTCACGTCGGACACGGCCTCCATACACGTCGGCCAGGCCTACCTGAGGATCGGGATGGCCGGCTTCGGGTGCCAGGCGTCCGTCATCGTCATCTGCTCGGCCATCGCGGGCGTCGGGGCGGCGCCCTTCGCCGTCTCCCTACCAGCTCTCATGACGGCCCTACAGATCGCCCTCGCCATCCCCGTGGGCTGGGCCTTCGGGGTCGTGCCGATGTTTGTCGCTTTCATGGTAGTTCCGACATTCTGCCTCGCTGCGGCAACAATCGGTCTCTTTATAACACTTTATTCAATGCTGTCGACGCGATCGCCGACCAACAGCGGCACCGAGTTGTCCCGAGACTCGTCGAGCGACGGCTTCTTCTATCGGGACCGTGAGGCGCGCGCCACGTCCCGACGTTATCTGGCGAGCATTGAGATCGACCTGCCTTATGAGCGGGACGAGTGCACGGGCGAGTTCGGGGACGACGAGCTGCCGTCGGGGAGGGTGACCGAGGCGTCGGACGTGACGATAACGTTCACGGGGGCGGGCCCGGACGATGGGGCGGGGTAGGCCACGAAGTGGATCACATAATTATTCGTTTTAAAACTGCAATTCTTCTCACTCTACCATGAATCTGACTGTTGTTGATGTTGAACTCACACTGATGGATCAATGAAGAGTGCAGCACCACGGTTGAGCGCGAAACTGAGCCCAAGTCTAATCAGCACAAATACTACAACTGGGTTCGCCCTGTAGTGGTGAACCCCAGACCGGACGGGTCGAACCTCACAGTCTCCGCCCGCCGTGTCGCTGACGTGCTCAAGCAGGTCGAGGGCTGGGCGACGCCCGACATGAGGCGCATCGCCTCCTACTGGCGCATGAGCTCATGATGGCATCACCGAATATCTTTTGCCTTTGGTCCCTCAGGTTCGGCCTGGAAGGGGTCCCGGGGCTCCCAGGCTACTATGCCTAACTTCTGACGAGACAAATAAGATGTTTTTATAAATCAATCTCCAGAAAATCACGAGTGTGGAGTGCCTTAAGGGGCACGGGGGTTGCACCCTCATCAGCATCGCATTCGGCATGCAACCGTACTGGGCTGTCAAAGTTACCCATATAAAAACGGTGTCGCTTTATTAACGTGTCAAACTCGACAAAAGACAAAATGAGAGAGAAATTCAACAGAAAACGTAACCAGGCCAGTGATAACACTACCCGACGGCGCCTCAATATCTCCGGCGTCATCGTGCCCCGGCCGCAGCGTCTCCCGCAAGCCCCGGACCCCGAGGCCGTGTTGTCACGATGGATGGCCGGCCACCTGCTGCACCCGTTCCCCGACGCAGCGACACGGAGGAAGCTGGAGTGCCGATCGGGTCTACCCCCAGCCCGGGTGGCGGACTGGCTCCGGCGGAGTCGAGAGACCAGGGCCCGAATGACCGAGACCGTGTCAGAGATGATGGCCAGGGCCCGAGCCGCACCGATAGTAACACCCAGCATGAACCGTGAGCTGGGGTGGGCACGAGTGATGAGCATCGTCGGCCAGGCTCAACTGGAGGGCTTCCCTTACGGCCGATTGACGGTGCCTGATAGGAAACACCTCATAGCGCTGATCGACGCGGTGCAGGGGAGGTCTGGAGGGGTGCTCGACATCCCCATCCGACCGATAGAGCAAGGTGTGTTCGCCGGAGATAGATAAATTGTGATTAACTGCAATTGATGGCAGGTCAATGACGCAGTGCCGCCAGGTCCAAACAGACAATATTCCGTCAGCCCACATGGGCCCGCACGTGTAGCGGGTTCCGGGCCATCCAGCGTGTGGTCATATTGCACAGGGTATAAAAAGTGCCTCGGGCTGCAGAGCTTCCGCTGGTTCGGGCAGTGGAATGCCGTTCGAGTAAATGATGATGCCAAAAGTGGAACTCGACCATATCACGCTCATTCATCTCCATCGTTGATCCTGCCGTCCCTGCGGGCCGTCAGATTCGTTGCAATTCATTCGCTCTCTCCCAAAATCAAACACTGAAAATGATAAAAGTCCGTCAGAAATCACGCGTCATACTGATTTACGCTTATCTGCGAGTTTTCTACGCTTTTCCTTTCTACCGTATCTTTTTATACGAGGGAAGGCCGACCGTGGCTGCATCATCTCTAGCAGATGCTTTTTCTACTTAGCACCAGTTTTGTGCGATTGGAGCTATCTCTCTTGGTCAGAGCGCTTGAAATTCTCTTCACTGTGAAGGGTGGTGTTGGACAGGAACAACTCCTTTTGTCTGGCGCTGTCGACTTGGTCTCAATACTCAAAAGCGACCTTGTTGAGAACGTGATGGTGGCGGTTATCACCGTCTTTGTTCTCGCGATGGGCACCGTGTTCTTTATCACGCCCGTTGTGATCATGGCAGCGATCGGCGTGTTTTATCTCATACGCACCTTGTTCAGGATGATCCACGCCCGTCTCACGGCCGGTGGGTCCACAGAGGCCGAGGAGCCGTCCCAGACGCCGGCCCAGATGTTGATGACGCAGAACTCTGTCCAACGGCGCCGTACGCCACGATACCTTCGAAAGGAGTCCCTACACGCCGAGACAGGCGACAAGTACCGCCCCGCACGACCCAGCACACTTCAATCCATCACAATGCAGTGCTCCAGCGACTCGGACACGTCGGGCTACGACACGAACATCTCAGACATGGACCGCACCGGCCCCGTCAGCAGCCCGCTCGCCGGACGTCGGACCAGGTCGGGGCGGGACCCCACCCAGTCCGACGGGGACCCGGGTGACTCCGATTCGGGTGACTCCGGGGCCGTTGACCTGGGGTCGACCGAGTCGTCCGACTCTGATGACCCCGTCGACCCGGGTCGTGGGGCACGACGCATGGTGCTCTCCCCAGAAGGACCTAAGGTGACCATCGTCCGGCCTGACCTGTCGCCCGAGGGTGACGCCCCCGTGGTGACCCAGATCGACGAGATCCGGAGCCGGGGCCGATCCAGGAGCGCGTCCCGCAGCAGTGACGATTGTGGCACGGGGGACGGAGACTTCGGCCGCCCCGAGTTCGACGCCGTCAAGGCCGAACTCGCGGTGTGAACTGGCAGCGGCACGGGTCACGGAAGCTCGCTGGGTGGAGGGGATGGCCCATTTGGCGTATCAATTATCTTAGGTCTCTTATAAAGGCATCGCATTCAAGGTGTTGGTTCGGTGAGCGCGGAAGATGCTGCGGGGCGGTGGTGGGGTGGATCTCTTCCATCTTGTTCTTCTCGAACAGCATCTCGTGGCCCTTGAGGCCAATTACATCGTGTCAATGTCTCGATTTGCGATTTAACGTAACTCGGTGGTGGTCTGAGAAGTTGAGGCTTCTGATCCACACAAGTCCGAGAGCGGCCAGACTCTTATCGTAACCGGGTAGCCACCCTTGAGGCCGTCACGCGAAAATCAATAAATGAGCGCGACTTTGACAAGTCAGTTTTGTCGACAAAATGAACACCTCACAGACGTTTGCTGACTCTATTGCCACCAAAAAGGGGCAAAACACAGACCCCTTGAGCCAATTCTCAACCCTACACAAGTTTACGAAAACCGGAACGACTATCTGCGGCGTTATCTGTGACAATGCTGTCGTTCTTGGCGCTGATACCCGGAGCACTGCTGGCGACGTGGTTATGGACAAGTGTTGTGAAAAGATTCACTATATTGCCCCGAACATCTACTGCTGCGGCGCGGGGACCGCTGCAGACACCGAATTCACAACCGAAATGATTAGCTCCCAATGCAAGCTGCACAGGTACAGAACGGACCGCGACACGCGCATCGTGACCGCCAAGACGATGCTCACCCGCCATCTGTTCAACTACCAGGGTCACGTCTCGGCCGCGCTCGTCCTCGGGGGCGTGGATTTCAGCGGACCCCACCTCCACACCATCTACCCCCACGGGTCCACCGACACGCTCCCGTTCGTCGCCATGGGGTCAGGGTCGCTCGCCGCCATGGCTATGCTAGAGCAGGGCACGCCGGAGCACGCGGGGTGGCGGCCAGGGATGGCGGTCGAGGAGGGGGTGGAGCTCGTCAAACGCGCCATTCTCGCGGGCATCTTCAACGACATGGGATCTGGGTCCAACGTGGACGTCTGCGTCATTTCCAGGGACGCGGAGGGTGCCGTGTCGGCCGACTACCGGCGCAACACCGAGATGCCGAACCCCCGCATGTACACGCGCGAGATACCGTACAAGCTCCCGCAGACGCGCCTTGTGGAGGTCCATGAGGTCGAGATGTAAATACTCCCCAGACCAATGCCCCAGACGTCGTTGATTCGTGGCGTATGGTTTTGTTTTGTTGGGTCGATTTAACGACTCACTTCTTTAGAGAGGAAAACAGTGATGAGTTCTGACGAAGGGAGCGCGTACAGCTCCGGTTCAGAGCATGAAGAGGTTCCCAAGGTAGCTACAGAGTCGAAGCCTAAGGCAGGAGACAAGGAGAAGAAGACTCTGCTCTCTGTGATGGATGGGATCATGAGCCGGCCCATTGACAACGAATCAAACGTAAGTACCACCACTATCCAACTCCCTAACATCAGCCCATCCTTGCCAAGCGCGAAGGACGCAAGAAGCAGATTGAGGAGGAGCGTATTGAGCATCTTGTGCAGAAAGAGATCGCTGATATGCGGAAACGGAGGCGTGAGCGCGGGCACAAGCGGCTGGATAAGCCGTTCACCCCCCAGGAGGTGAAGTACCACAAGACTGCGCTGAAGGGCGTCCTGCACCTGTTCACGGCCATCCAGGCCCGCCGCGCCGAGGTGATGGGCAGCGGGGTGTGAAACCCCCATCGGATAGAATAAACTCCCGGCAACAGTGTACTATGCAAGGTCAGTTCTCGGCCACCCAATAAGCAGAGTTCAGCCGGCGATAATGTTCTGAAATTATAGTGGGTAGAAACAACCGCCTATCAATGTAAGAATGGCTGCTAAGTTCGAAAAGCGTACGAATAATCGCTGCATTTACGTTCGATTTATTTTATTGGCTGTGTTTCTTGTTGCTTGATGTACGCTGTTACGCAGAAGAAGAAGGCAGGCATGCGCAGCAAGGGCGTCGAGAAGCGCCTCAAGATGTACAAATCGAAGATTAGAAGGGATGCGAAGGGAAACATCATTTCTGGTGGCCTTGTTAAGGATCTCGATGAGCTCAAGGGCCGTATTGCCCCCAACCGCCGGTTCTTTGAGAACACTCGTGTTATTGCGCAGAAGGACCTCACTAACTTCCGCGAGGAGATGAGCAAGAAGATGGACGATCCCTATAGCGTTGTTGTGAAGCAGAAAAAGCTCCCCACGCAGCTTCTCAAGGACCGTTTCACCAACACCAGGGCTAAGATCCTTGATGTTGAGCCGTTCGACCGCACGTTTGGCAAGATCTCCACGCGCAAGAAGCCCAAGCTCGCGTCCTTCTCCATGGACGAAATGGTTGCCAAGGCCGCCGACCGCACCGCTGAGTTTGCTGCTGACCCCACCGTCGTGGAGGCCAACCCCGATGATCCCAAGGCTGAGGGCCGCTTCTGGTCGCTCAAGGCCGGGCAGTCGAAGCGCATCCTGTCCGAGTTCTACAAGGTCGTGGATTCCAGCGACGTGCTGGTACAGGTGCTTGACGCGCGTGACCCCATGGGCACGCGGTCTGCCATGGTGGAGCGCTACATGAAGACGGACGAGAACAAGCACCGTAAGCTGCTGTTCGTGCTAAACAAGTGCGATCTCGTGCCTTCCCGCATCGCCAAGGGCTGGCTCGCCACCCTCAGCAAGGAGTACCCGACAGTCGCCTTCCAGACCAGCCTCAAGCACAACAAGGAGAAGCGCAAGGCCAAGCGCAACAAGTTTGGGATCGACGCGCTGCTGTCCCTCCTCCGCCAGATGCCCAGGCTGTTCCCTGACCGCAAGACCATCAGCGTCGGGTTCATCGGCTATCCCAACACGGGCAAGTCATCCGTCATCAACACCCTGAAGCAGAAGGACGTGTGCAAGGTCGCCCCCATCCCCGGCGAGACCAAGGTGTGGCAGTACATCACACTGACCGCTAAGATCTACCTCATCGACTGCCCCGGTGTGGTCAGCCCCGACCCCGGGCTCAGCGACGGGGATATCGTCCTCCGCGGCGTAGTGCGGGTGGAGAACATCGATGCACCCGAGCAATACATGGCCGATCTCCTCGCCAAGGTCCCGCCCGCCGTGATGGCCGCCACGTACAAGCTCGAGGACCGCCACTACACGCCCGAGGAGCTGCTCGAGGCCGTCGCCCGCCAGAGTGGCCGCCTGCTGAAGGGGGGTGAGCCTGACTTCAACAGTGTGGCGCGCCAGATGATCGCAGACTTCGTTCGGGGGAAGATCCCGTGGTTCATGGAGCCCCCGATGAGGCCGGGCAAGGGGCCGGGCGCCATGGTCGAGGAGGAGAAGGATGCCGAGGAGGAGGAGGAGGTGAAGGAGCAATGAGGGTAGTAGAATCGGATAAATCGGACGCGGACGACCACAGGGTTGGGATTGGGTTGGAGAGAATTGTACCATCGACACCGGACAGACCTATAACCCGCCCTAACCGGCAACACTTTCGCCTATGTCTGTGTTATTTATGATTGATATTTATGATTGATGACTTTAAAGGTAACCCAAGAAATGGTCGTTAAGGGCCCCAATGGTCACACAGAACCAGTGTAGGTCCCCCCAGTCAGTCACCTTCACTCACCACACACAAACTCAACATATCTCACGGATTCACTTTTTATGTACAATTCGGATGACCGTTTGGCCCGCAATCAACACCATTCTCTTTAACGACATGTCACACGGTCAAGTACGTCGGTGAATCGGGTCGGACGGCGGTCGAGGGTGGCAAGGGGCGGGGTTGCACGTTGACCCTGGGTGGATAGGTTGTCTGGTAAACCAAGTTGTGATCATTTATCGGTCACTAATAATGCAACATCAGTCCTGGTCTTGGCAAGTTACTACGGCGGGTGGATGTACCTTCCCTGCCCCGGACAAGGTAACGGTGATCGGGTCGACATGTGAGGGGAATTACTGATGTCCCCAATCTCAGGTACCTACCTCACACGGTCAAGCGGGAACAGCGATCCCCCATCCCGACCATGACCATGAGTAAAGCCCCATCACCCACCCCATTGCTGCATCGTTTATTGTTTCTTCCCCCACCCCAACGGGACGGTTTCCGCCGCCAACTCCCTCTCCAGTCCCGCCGGGACAGGCACTTTCAGCCTCTTGTACGTCGCTGCGAGGGCGTCCCTCCCCGGGTCGTCTCTTGTGATAAACGTCCAGGTCTGCCCTGCCCCCTGCCCCGCCCGTCCAACCCGACCCACCCGGTGGATAAATCCGTCAGCGGTAAACACGCCGTGGTCCAGTGGTAAATCGTAGTTCACGACACCCGTCAGTGTCGGGACGTCGAGCCCCCGCCCATACAGGTCTGTGCACACCACCGCCACCGCCCTCCCGTCCCGTAATGCCGTCGACGCGGCCTCCCGCTGAACCCTGTCCTCACCGTGGGCCCCCACGATGTCCCGCCGTCTCCGGGGCAGGGCTCGCTGCAGGGCCCGGGTGACGGCCCCCACCGCGTCTCGGGTATTGACGAATATCAACGTCTGTCCACGCCTGCCCAGCTCTCGGTCGACGAGGGACGCCAGGACGCGGGCCCCGTGAGACGTGTCGGAGACCATCTCAACGTGGTGGGTGGCTCGGTTGACCCCCCGCCCCGCCCCCGCCCCGGGCCCGCATTTAACGGTGATGGGGATGTGGCTCATGCTATTGATAAGTGCATCGATCTCCTGGCCCTGTGTCGCGGAATAAAGAAGGGTCTGGCGCGGGGGCAGCCCAGCAAGGACCGCCCGCACCGCGCCCTCCCCGAATTGGGCCAGTGTACGGTCGGCCTCATCGATGATGAGCATCTTCACCCCACCCCACCCCGCCTCCAGCCGCCGGGCCAGAAGATCGGGCGTGGCCACCACAATGTCCGCCAGACGCAGCTCACGGTCCCGGTGCTGCATCTCAGCGGCCGTCCCGCTGAACAGGGCGAACACCCTCAGCCCCAGCCCCCGAGAGAGGAAGGCGAACGTGTCGGAGGCCTGCTCGACAAGTTCCCGCGTCGGCGCGATGACGACGATGCGGCAGCACCGTTCGCCGCCATCCATAGCGATCACACGGTCCTGCATCAACCGGTACATGCGATGTAGGCTTGCTAACGCAAATGCCGCCGTCTTGCCCGTGCCAGTGTCGGCAATGCACACCAAGTCGTGTCCCCCAGCCACCACCGGGCTCGATGCCATCTGGGCAGGTGTGGGTGTGGTCCAGGCCTGCGGCACCTCGTCCCGTAGCACTGTAGGCAGCCCCATGTCGTCCCAGGTTCGATGAGGGAGAGGCGCTCCGGCAGGGATCGTCAGACGATGCTCAGCATTAAACGACCGCCAGTCCTTCGGCGTCATATCTGCGTGCGACTTGCTGGACCAGTGCGCTGGAGCCTGCATCGGCATAAACGCCGATCTTGAACGTTTTGATCCCGAAAACACATTAACGGACGCGGTGCACGACGATCCAGTGTCATCATCGTCGGACTCATGGGATGTTTGTCGCTTTTCCGATTGTGTGAATGTGCTAGCTCGTTTCCCCCAGTGGCGTTGCATCCTCAAAGCTTGCTGTCATGATATTTTTTTGAATGCAAATAAGCCCCACCAAAATGGGGTTTACTCTCTGGAACACGTATTACGGGCATGATATTTCTGTGTAAGTTTTATAAAGTTTTTGAGAGGAAGTCATCCCATTTTTTGTCATTGGAAAACTCTCATTCCAGACCATGCTACCGAATTCTTACGACTTGTGAGACTGTTTGTTTTTCAATTGGAAGAGGAGCAAAATAACCCAAAGATGATTGCAGACTGTGAAGGAGAAAAAGGAGCCAATCTTACCGCCGTTACTGGGTGGGTTCGTGCTCGGTCGTTGCTGACAAAAGCGTGGCTTGCCTTTCAACAGGAGAAATCTTGTTCTGTATCCTGGGCGGGTCGCTTGCTGGACATGTCCACTGTGGATGGGCCGTTGAGGGAAGAGTGTGAGGTGTTCGCCAAGTTCGCCAAGCATCTGCTGAACAGCCCCAAGGAGAAGCTCGAGGCCCGCACGTCAGCAGTGCTGGACGTGGTCTCGGCGACACCGGTCCTCGCTGACATGCTGGCTCTCCCGGCCATGGTCATCACGTTGGGTCAATGCTCTAGCGATGAACGGGATGCACAGTTCGAATCGTTCCAGAACCACCAGGTGCTGGTGCGCGCTCTGCACGCCGTTCTGGCTGCAAACCAGTTTAGACACGACGACGAGGCTCTCCACACGCATCGCCTGGTGCTCGGGGACATGCGGTACGGTAAGGACGGTGACGGCGTGATGTTCAACAAGGATGCGGCGCTCGACGTCCTCACCACTGACGGGGTCACTCGGGCCAAGATGCTGTGGCTGATAACCATCCGCAAGAACCTGTCGATCAAGCGCAACCAGGGGAAGGGCTTCAGCGACCTGCAGGAGGCTATGGTTGAGGAGGTCGTGGTGCAGGCGCTGCTGGCCATCATCAGTGACGCCGACCAGGCCCTGCTGTGGCACGACACGGTCTGGATCATGTGTAACCTGTGCTCCAGCGAGCTTTGCCCCCGGGTAGTCGATGCCGGCGCGATCCCCGTCCTCCAGGCCCTCATGACGCGCGAGGACCTCCCCCTCCGGATGTACTCGGTTACAGCGTGGACTGTAGGGAACATCGCCGGGGATAAAGATGAGTACCGCAGAGCCCTCGTCGAGGACGGCGTGGCCCACATGCTCGTCGGCCATCTCGAGGCCATGGAGCCCGACGGCACGACGTCTGACTGGGCCGACGTGTGCTGGACGTTGAGTACCGTCGTCCGTGGCCCTCTAGCCATCCCCATCGACGTCATCGTGCCCATCGTCCCGGGCCTCGTGTCCACACTGTCCCGGGCGATCGCCCTCCTCCACGGCCCCTCCCGCACCAAGCATCTCGAAGAGGGCATCGGGTCGCTACTGTGGGCCCTTTCCTACCTGTGCAGACTGGATGACGAGCAAGGCCTCGCCTTAGTTGGACAAACGCTGGTCCCGGTGATGGCCATCCCGCTGCTGGCCGAGCCCGGTCACATCAGCTCTCCGGCCCTGCGGCTCCTTGGCGATCTTGCGGCGTCCTCGTCCAATGAGTATCTGGACGTGATGATGCCTGCTGGCCTCCTCAACAGCCTGGCCCTTGCTCTCAAGAACCATTCCGATTCGGTCAACCCCAAATCGAAGTCAGTACGGAAGCAGATCATGTGGGCACTGTCCAACGTCGCTGGCGGGTCCGACGACCACCTCAACTCGCTATTCAGCTCGGGCATCATTCGCGACATCATCCGCTACTCCTTCGAGGAGCCCGTCAAGCCCGTGCTCCAGGAAGTCGCGTGGGTCATCTCAAACGCCGTCGTTAACTGCACGGACCCGGACACCATCGTGTACCTGGTGATTGACGCTGGGCTGCCTGATTGGCTGGTCATGATGGCTCACAGGATTGGCGGGTTCAGAGACCTGATCAGTCAGATTCTTCATCACCTGCTCAACAGTGATGACTCACTTGTCAGGTGTACCATCGAAATGATCGCCGAGGAGGTGGATTCGTTGGTGTCGTAATACCATAGCAACAGCGTCAATCATCCATGGCAAGGTTTTTCGCCTGCTTTTCCCCAAATGAGGGGTGACGGACATGTGATGGTAAACTAGCAACGGCTAAAGGTTTATTTGATGATTAGTGTGCTCTACAAGGTATCGAACCATGTCAATACGGACTGAGGAAGGAGATATTAATTAGAAGCGGCTCTATGGCCTGAAAAAATTGCAACGCGGCCCGAAAGCCGGAGGACATCGTGAAAAGGGTAGTTTGCGATCAGCAAATCAGTGGGCTATCGACGTAAGTCTCATATGCTCCACCTTCTACTCCTGTGCAAGATCAAGCGACTCAAGACTGACTCTGCACTGTTTAGAGTTATTTATAAGGTCCATTTATAATGGCAGCAATCGGGAACCTTACCTAGACCTAATAAACACCTCACCACCCGGCGAACCGATCGTTCCTGGATTTACTCCTAAGTTCGCCTGTATTCATTCTTCCCGTCTCGCCCTACACGAACCCCCCAGCCTCGAGGACCTTGAAGGCCTCCCCGACAGTCGTCTGGAACGGCTGCTCGCTGACGGACGGGTAGGGGCTGGTCTGGATGTGTCGGAGCGCCTCTATGGTCTTCTCTCGGGACACTGGGTCCAGCTGAACGATGTGTCTGCCTATCTGGCGTCCACCGAAGCCCTGCAGCGCCGACACGATGGCCGTCTGTACCGCCTGATCCTGGTTCGTCTGGAACACGAGCAGCAGGGTGTACAAGGACCTAACGCCCGACTCCGCGAGCCCCCCGATGGCTGCGATCTTGACCAATGTGGATCTTGACGTGTTCAACACCTGCCGCAGGGCCGATTGCCCGATGACCCCGGACTCAGACAGCAGGTGTGCGGCGTAGGACCGAACCGTGGGGGCCCTATCGTTGAGGTGGCGACGGAGGACCTCGACGAGCGTCTGGGATTGGAGGAAGATGACCTGCTCGAAGCACCGGGCGGAGAGGGTGGAGAGAGCCTCGAGGATGGCACACCGGACCGCGGGCTGGTCATCCCGGCCGAGGGCTGCGGCGAGTTCCTTGGCGATCCTCTCGAGCGTCGGGCGGTATGGGTTGACGTCGGACAGGCCGTGGGCAGCGGCCGCCCTGAGGTCTTGGCGGGGGTGGGTGAGGAGCCGGAGGAGGCAGGCCTCGCCTCGCTCCCCCATGGTGGCCAGACACTTGGCGATGTCGGCCCTGTTGGATCGATGGGCGGTGAGGAGCTTGACGAGGACAGGGACGGCGGCGTCTGCCCGCTCCCCGACGGCTCCGAGGGCCAGGGCCGCCGAGTGACGCACCCGCCACGTGTTGTCCGATAGCAGGCCTATGAGGGCCTTGATGCCCTTATTGGACACGAGCGGCCCGAAACTCGTCAGGGTGGTGGCCACCGCGGCCCTCACGGCAGGGGAGGGGGGCGGGCCGGGCCGAGCGATCATGGACTCGATCGGGTCCACGAACTTGGCACCCTCGGGCAGCCCGATGGCGCCGCATGCAGCACACAGTGCAAGGGCGACGTCCGTGGTGACGGATTTCTGGGTCAATAGCCAGTGGAGGCAGTCGATGACAGACAGGCTCACCGCGGGGGGCACGGCGTGGTCCTGGGGTGCGGCGGGTGGGGTGTACAACGTCCGGGGGAGCGCGCCCGTGTCCAGAGCGGACTTGAGGCTGGACAGGAAGACGTTCTCGTCAAGGGTGAGGGTGGGGGGCCCGTCGTCGGGCGGGGGGGCGAACCCAGTGACAATGGATGGGCCGGGGATGGCCGTCGATTGCAGCGCGATATTCACGGCGCGGGCATGCGGGGAGAGGCCGAGGGGCGGGGTCCCCAGGCCGAGGACAGCGAGCTTCTGGACGGGAGGGTTGGAGGGGTCCACCGCCAGCGATATGAGGATGCGTTCGGCGATGTCCCCCTGTGACCTTAGGGCTACCATGACCTCCTTCCTTAACGAAGGTAGGGATTCGAGGCAGATGGCGATGGCCTCGACGTGGCGGGCAGCAACACCGTCCCCGAGGAGGGGCAGCGCCATGAATATCCCCCGCTTGATGTGCTCGGGGGCGCCGGGGTTGCCTATCGTGGCGATTATCTCGGGTACTATGGCGTGGCAGATCACGGACGGATGGTTAGCAAGGGCTGTCAGGAGATGCCGCTGCCACTTACGGTACTCGGAGCTAGGGCGCGTGCTGCCGCCGGTGTACAGGTCTAACCCGCCCTGCCGGTTGCTGAGGACCTCCCGGACGAGAATCCCGAGGCCATCAACACCACCGATGGCGAGAATTGCGTCCAGCGCCGCGTTGTGGGCATAACTGTGCTGTAGGTCGATTAGTATAGTGAATAGCACGTGTATTACCTCCTCGCTGTTAGTGATTGTCTCGCCGCACGTCGTTAGCATTTGAATAGCCGACAGAATGAAGTCGGGCTTCTTGTTATCGACATAGTTTCGCAACTCATCCACTATGGTGTTGATCATCTCTTCATTCCCCGCGCAGATGGTCTCTATATCGCCCTGCGTAGCGATTTCCATGAGCTGCAGAGTTTTCAGCCAGTCCGATTACAGTTTTAACATGGCCACGAAAATGGCCGCCAGAATCAATCTAATGCGTGCGATGGCCGGGCTCGTTACTCTTTTTTTCGTTGTCATCAGTCTCGAAAATCGCAACTTCAAAATTTTGACCTCGGCGACGACATAACAGCCCAGATGTCCGACGGTACCGAAATATCGAGGACGGCCGTAGATGACGTCGCCTCACTACAACGCAAGCTGAAAACTGCTGAGAAGGAACGTGATATCTACTACTTTCAGGTGAAGGAGATCGAGGACGACCGGAACAAGCAAGTACAGGCGCTGCAGCGCACTGTGACAGAGGTTGAGGAGCGCAGGAATGCCCTCCAGGAGCGTATCGATCGTGTGGACCGCATTGAGAACACCATCATTGACCTGTTCCTCGAGATGAAGGACAGATCGACCGAGGCGGCCGACGCCGTGGTTGACGTCGACAAGGAGCGCCTAGAGCTCAAGAAGAAGAACCCCCTAGTGGTGCTGGACATGCTTCGAGCGAGCCTCCGCGTGCTGCTCGGCTTCAAGGATGACTTTGAGGATGAGTTGCGGGGCAGGCTCGACCGCAGGAAGGGCGAGGTCGAGGAAAGCCGCGATAGGCTCGAGCGGGAGAACGCGGAGCTCGTGGGGGCGCTGGAGGCCGCGCGGCAGGCCCAGGAAGCGGCCGAGAAGGCGCTGGGTGCTGAGCGTGAGGAGCATGACACGGCCCTGCGTCAGAGCGAGGAGGTTGTGCGGAATATCAGGCAGGACAACGTCGAAGTGTCCCGGATCGTTGCCGAGCGCGAGAAGAAGGTGACCGAACTGCAGGCGGCGCTGGAAAGCAAGGACCGCGTGATCGGCGAGAAGGACCTGAGGCTGATGCGGGTCAGCCAGCTGGAGTCGCAACTAATGGTCAATAAGATGCAGAACAAGTTCGATCTGGCCAAGGTACAGGCCAGCCACGTCACCAGCCTCAAGACGTATGCGGGCGAGGTCCGCAAGTTCAGCAGGACCGAGGCATCGCTCGAGGCGGCGCAGGCGGAGATCGCGATGCTCAAGCAGCAAGTACACAGTTATAGGACGAACTTGAACACCAAGAAGATCGCGGACAGCGAGAAGAAGGTGTCGGAGCTCACACGACAAGCGGAAAGACTGAAGCAGGTCGTGGCTGGGAAGGAGAAGGAGCTGCGTTCGGCCAAATACGTCGCCGAGACCTCTCAACAGAAGATGGGGGAGCTCAAGACGGAGTACGACAAGCTGTACCAGGCGGTGGAGGCTCAGAGACGCGCGGACGCCCGCCGCCAGACCAAGAAGCGCGCCATAATGAAGACCAAGGCCGAGGCGAACCCGTTCTATGTCGAGATCTACAAGGCGCGCCTCAAGGAGAAGGAACAGGAGGTCGAGGAGCTCAGCGGGAAGGTGCGGCGCCTCCTGGCCGGGCAACACAGGTCCACCATGGTCCAGCGCGCGCATCAGGCCGAGAGACGCAACCTGGAGACGGAACTGGCCGAGATGCGGTCTGCGTCGGCCGGGGGCATCCGCCAGATCGACCAGAACGGAGACGACCTGGCCCAGTTGGTGGAGCGGAACACCGAGCTCGAGGCCAAGGTGCGCGATTACGTTAACATCAAGGCGATTGGGCAGACTACAGCCAAGGCCTACCAGCAGCTCGTCGAGACCCAGGCTTCGGGTCGACGCGCCGTCACACCGTCCGACAGGTCGGCCCTGCCCCCGAGGGCGTCGACGGCCATGGGCACCCGGTCGACCGGCCTCTCGCACCAGCTGCCCCTGACCCCCATGCAGGACCTCACGCTGACCCCAGGCCGACCGGGGTCCAGCCTCGCCGCCACGGGCCCGACGCCCGACTTCTCGATGTCGCGGGCCGAGCGTCGGGGGCGGGGGGGGTCACGACCCATGTCAGCCGTCACGGGTCGGTCACTGAACGGAGTGGGGAGCTCACACTCGACGCTGAGGCCGGGTTCGTTGATGATGTAAAGTTTGGACGCAGTGATGGGGTCGGAAGATTTGTCTAGACTGGACATCAGATCAATTCGCGGATCAGATAAATTACATGAGCGCCTGTGTGTTTTAACGGCTAACGGTCCTTCTCTGAGGAGCGTGACAGGTGTCCGTTAATGACCGGTAATGAATCTTGTCTGATATATCCTATCTTCACCAGAAATATTGTTACTACCGCAGATAAACTGTTGGTGTGTGGCATGCGTTCTAAAGATCAAGAGCAATCCGTTGCCTGTTCTGGAGTTTTTCTGGCTGTCATTTTTGTCTCAGAGAAGCCCATTGAGTTGAAGCTCAGGAAATTTTCAACAAACAAAATGATGTCAGCTTTCCCCACACCATTCAACGCACGATCAATGCGGCCACGTCGTCTAACTTTTACAGACACAAACGATGTGGAGATTCTGCCATTCAAATCGTGTGTTTTAGGCGATCCGGCCTACTTGATCACATCAGAAGGCCATGGAAAGATCAACACGCCTTCGTTGAGCAAGTCGACGCTTTCAAGTGTTATTGACTACATCAAGCAGGGTGAGAACTCGCTACCCGGTACACCGTGCCCCCACTTCAGGTTCTTTATGGCCCTGTACACCATGGACCACACCCCGGGCTCCAAGGGCGTCATTGGCCAGCGCCTGCATGACGAACTTAAGCGGCAGGGCATCGTGGACCCCGCTCATTACGTTGCTGACGGGCTCGACGGGCTCATGAATGAGACCAGCGTCGACGTCTACCCGTCCGTCCTGCATGCCCGCATCTTGCTGTGGGCCGCCATTCAGCTCATCCGGGCGGATTTCGGTGAGGGTTTGGTGCCCGTGCTCGCGACGTTCTGCGAATTAGCCATCTTCTCATTCAACGGCACCGAGGGTAATCTTCTCGGTCTAGCCAGCGGCTTCTCGCGCATCCCGTCGGCCGTGCGGGACACTTCCAATATCATTGCGCTGTTCTGGGCGCGTTCCGACTTCCTGCGGCTGGTTCTGGCGGCCGTGGAGGTCGTCAGTGTCAAGTACCAGTGGCCAGAGTGCAACGGTCGCATGCCCGTGGCCGACGCCATCGCGCATGCCACCCAGATGATCGCATCCACGCTCCAGACGATCCACAGCGGCAGCCCCACGACATCGCTTGCCCGCTCCCTCGCCGACCCCATCTGGTCGCCCCAGGAGCTCCAGCTAGCTATCACGGAGTTCCAGGAGGCCCTTATCCCACCCACAGCGGGCTCCATGGTCCTGGATGCCGGAGAGTACCAGCGCGTGGTCAATCTCCGTCAGCTCGGCGCCATGGGAATCGCCCGGTCGGCCGTGAGCAGCATTTACCTCATGACGGGCGGGCTATCGGGGAG